>CEOR01034563.1_pt1 | contig 24600 bp, 30 predicted proteins | sample 530661 | NCBI WGS metagenome assembly CEOR01 (sample SAMEA2620836, study PRJEB7988) | marine metagenome | biome: marine biome (ENVO:00000447); feature: deep chlorophyll maximum layer (ENVO:xxxxxxxx); material: "saline water (ENVO:00002010), including plankton (ENVO:xxxxxxxx)" | depth 65 m
CTTTTTGTAAACTATTGGTTTATCAATAAAACCTCTTATTTTATACTCAGGATCTTTGTTCTCAAGAAGGAATTCGTGTTCTGGCTTATCCACCTTGCCTCCCCAGCCAAAAAAGTCACAATTTAATCCAACTACAATCATGTCATCTACAAGCTCTACATTTTCTTCGTTGGTCATTGGTAAATCGAAGCTGTTTTCCATTTGAGTTAGGTGCTTCATTACCATTCTAAATACTGCTGGGCTTCTCTTTATTGAGTTACCTTTAAATATCTTATCAAAATGTTTTTTATGCTTCTTTTTGACAAGCATTTCGAAAACCAAGTGACAAACAGTACCTCTCAAAGCTCCTTCGTTTTGTTTCTGTGGAAGCTTAAGGTGGTAGTTGCACCAGTAAGACCAAGAGCAAGTTTCTAGGGTCTTTATTCTCGAGGCAGAGAGTACTTTTTCTTTTACGCTCTTAACTGTTTTTTCCATGTGTTAATTTCTGAAATGTTCATGCACCCAAAATCATTTTTAGGCGGCAGGTCTATAGATACTTGATCTTCGTCGAAGTAATTCAAAAGATTATTTCTTATCTGTTCGGCCGCGTTGTTCCCTGCGCCATTCTCGGCATCGTTATTTAAGCAAATACGGATCCTGTTTATGTCCATAGACATTAGTATCCCTTTTACTTTCGCAGAGACATTCAGCCCAAAAAGAACTAAAGTATTTTTTATACCCGCCTCCCAAAGGGATAACATGTCTCCTATACTTTCAATTAAAAAAACCTCTTTGGATTCTCGAAGATAAGTATTGTTATATTTGAAAGGATATACCCAAAAACTTTTTTCCCCCAAGAGTTTCCATTTTATAGGGGATGAATCTGTTATATCTCTTCCTGCGGCTCCAACCATTCTGTCCCTTTTATCAAAAATAGGAAATACATACCTGTCCTTAAGTTTGCCATCTTTCATCACTCCAGACTCAAAGTTGTTTAAGGTAGTGGAAGAAACTCCTCTTTTATTCCAGTAGGAATGGTCTTTTATTATCTTTTGAAGATTATCTTTATTGAATGTCTGCTGAGACTTTACTTTCTCTTTTACCCGAGTTCTTTTCTCGAAGTTAAATTTATCTTTTATGAAGTCTTTTGCCTGACTTATATCTTCTAATTTTAAGGTAAGCCTAACTAATTCTTCCAGACTCCCATATTTATTAGTTTTAAAATCAAACCAAACGCCGTTGTCTTTTTTAATGCATAAAACATTATTATTATCCGAGTCTCTGTAAAGCGGCTTGGCTCTATACTCATTGCCGCAATCACGGAGATTGTATCCTATCTCGGTTAAGATGTCTTTTATGTCGTCACTCACAAGCTGAAGTCGTCGTCTATATTATTGTCTTGGATATCGAATGATTGCTCTTCATGGCGTATTATGTCACCTAAAGAGCCTTCCTCGCTAACCTTAAAATTCTCAACCCTGAAATTTAAAAAGTTATTTATAAACTTTTCACTAGTGACTTCTCTTCCATTTATAGTTTCCCTTACGGTACGTCTCATTAGGTCTTGGTGACCAGCGGCATCTCTGCCTTGAAACCTTGTTTTAAGAGGGATTAATTTATGAGTACCGAACCTTTCTCCGTCTAAAGCTATCTCGTCTAACGTTTTTCTGCGAAAGATAGCTACGAATGTGGCAAACCACTGAAGCCTATCTGAAAGAGATATAGCTGAGCTATCGTCAACTAAAGAGGAAGAGTTTCTGTTATGCATTTCTCCAGAGCGGTTCATCTGCATAGCTGTAACAAGTGGGGCTTTTATTTCCTCCGCTACTCGTTTTAGTTTATCTATTTTTTCTCCTATGGCTTGATGCTCTGCCCAATTCTTATCAACCCTTTCCCCAGTTAGTTTTACATAGTCGTAGGCTATAACGCATTTACCATCCCTGCCAACGTGCTGCATATGCCACCTTCTTATCATAGAGCATACTTCATCTACGGTTTTGTTTCTAACGTGGTAGTGGTAATACTTATGCTTCTTAAGATCATTAAACCATTCCCTGACCTTGGTGACCATCTCTTTATTTTTTCTCCAGTTACCTGTTTCTAGATACCACAGTGGGACTCCGGTATTTGCCGCGGCCATTCTAAACTGGATTTCTTCCGTGGTCATCTCGGTATCTAAAACTAATACTGGCACGTTGTTTTTCATCGCAGCGCCTAAGCATAAGTCATTGATAAAAGTGGTCTTGCCCTGAGCAGGACGCGAAACTATAGCGTAAACATTTCCATCTCTTAGTCCTCCATACAGTCTATTAAACTCGCTATAAGTTGTTGAGAGCCCAGTGTCATCAGAAGGATTATCTCCTCTTTCTTCTATTTTAAACTCTAAGTTGTCAAAAACGTTTTCGGGGTCATCACCAAAGCTAAAGCTAGACACCTTCTCACTATATATAGAATCACATTTAGATATTATTTCACCTAAGTCATCGTTTGAACAAGTTTTAGTATGGTTGACTAATCTCTCACCTGTTTCACAAAGCTCCCTTCTTATCCGAACTTTAACGAGTTGCTTACAGGCTTCTATAACTGCTTCTTTAGCTATAGGAGCGTAAGCTAAAGTGCTGAGGTATTCGTGAATCTCAATATCGTCCTTTGTTGATATCCCCAAGTTAAGTATCTTTGTAGCGATCAAGACGCTATCGACGTTCTCGTTTGCGAGAACAGCATCTCTTACTACGCAGAAAATAGTCTGGTGAACATCGTGGTAAAAGTCTCCAGCGCTTACAAAGGAGTCTATCTCAGAAACTACTTCAGGATGCCTCAGGATTCCGGAGAGTACGTGCCTCTCGACCTGATTAGAAAATATAGGCATTTATTTATTTGTAAACGCGGTCAACTTTGAAGAAATAATCGAAGAGATTATCTGGTGCCTGAAGGCCTCCGATTGCCGTGTAAACAGCCAAGCCTTTTTTAGCCCCTGCATAAATTCCACGGTGGACAGTCGAATTAGATCCCATCATCCTGCTTAACTGTTCAAAGCCATGCTCTAAACTAGATTGAGGGATGTTATCAAGAGATTCTTTATCTCCTATAATAACGCAAGCAGCGACGTTGCCTGTTGCGGCGTCAACGCCTGCTAAAATATTCTTTCGGAGATTATCTCTAACGGCGTAAGAGATTCCTGTCTCTGAGGTGTCCTTAATTGGAGTAGCTCCAAACATTATAATACCGGAAGAAAATATAGTATCTAGATCAGCTTTATCGAAAGTTGTATAGGCAGACTCCTTCGCGGATATTTTGTTAAATAAATGGAATACAGAGCAAATGCTATTATTAGCCGTGCTCCAAAATTGATTAACGCTTAGCTTGGGGTAAAGCTGTTTAATCTTTTCGTTATCAAGAATAATCAACGGAGAAACTACTCCGGCTTTTTGAAGATCAACAACTTTGCTTACAGTCTTCTTAGAGTTCTCTTGTACTTTGACGCCTTCTCCTCTAGTTGGTAACGCGAGTATGCAGCCTACTTTAGCGTCCGTGTCTTTTGTTTCTTTACCTAAAGACTGATTGAGGTCATGGCAAATTTCTAAAACTCTAGCCACTCCTCCTGCTCCGGTTCCTCCGCCTGCTCCAGCACAAACTAAAACTCTTTCATAGCCTGTACCAAAAGTCTTTTTAAGAAAATCTAAAATGTCTTCATAGCGAGTACGAAATACTTCATCAGCGGCGTCTGGGTTTTTTCCTGCTCCTCCATCACCAATTAAAAGCTTGTTTGCATCAGGCATTTTAATCAGAGATAAATCCTGCTGGGCTGTGTTTATTACTCCGACACGCCTGTACCCTAAATTCCAGAAAGACTCAGCAAGCCGTGAGCCTCCTTGTCCAACTCCGACTACTGCGAAATTGAATGCTGCATCATCAAATGTGTCTGTTACGCCATCTTCTACGGGGTCATCGTCAGGTAGCGGTATATCGGGTAAATCAATACCTAAATCTTCTACTGGTTCTGGTGCGGTAGGCGCATCGGTTTGAGCGGCCTCTCCTGCCACTAAGGATTGTGGAACCTCTTCTGGATAATAATCATTTATTCCTGTATCACTCATCGTCTTCGTATCCTTCCTCGTCTTCTTTAAATGCTTGATTTAAATTATGGGTAAAACTATCTGAATTCATGTTCTCCATTGCCTCCGACCAATGGCTAACTAAATATTGCAAAGACATTGCATTTCTTTCATCCTCTGCTTTTGAATATACTTGAGGATTACCATGTTCATCAAAATTGAAAAGCATAAACCCCCCACAAGACCACTCGCTTAACTGATCCAATAAAGACTCTGGTATTCTTGTTCCCTGCGTTGTCATGTTAAATATTACACTATTTTAAATGGATACTTCAAATTTATCTAAGATATACTTTCTCGATAAAGATGCTAAATCCTCTTCAAATATTTCTAAAATTTTAAAGTTATTGTTTTCTAACCACACTATTTTATCATAATCTCTCGTTATAGATCTCAAATAATTAGCACGAGAGTTGTTATGAAAAAACTTATTAAACGATTCGTGTTGCGCCCCTTGGGTCTCAACCGCGATCCTCTTGGTCATATTTATCAAATCTACTTTCATTCGTGTTCCGTATACTGGGAACTCTTCATAGCATATTTGGCCATACCAAAAGGTTTTGAAAAACTGTTTGACTTCAAACTGTATATTAGATCGACATTTACCTTCCCAGTCTACTCTATATTTAGAAACACTTTTATTGACTAATCTTCCTTTTATGTCGTACAGCTTCACTATCTGATCGTCAGGTTATTTCTAAATTTATTAAAAAGGAAATTAGTAACGTCTGGATTTTGCTCTAAGTATTTAACAAAGTTATCTTTACCTTGGTGCTTCTGCTCCATTTCGATGCCATTTTCCTTAAGTTCATTGACAATAGAATCATTGATAATAATCCAAGCTCCTTTACCTTCTAAGAATTCCCACTGAGCCATAAAGCCATACACTTCGTATTCTACCCAAATACTTTTACCACCAGTCCTGCCGTATTTGATTGGATACCGAACGGTTTCGCCAGTTCTTTCGTTAGCTGTCTTGCGGAAAGTAATTTTGCACATGTGACCTTCTGGCTTGTCGGCTTTCGCTGGGATCAAGTCTCCGCCGAAACGAGGTTGGAACTCAAGAATCCAATCAGAATAATGCAACAAGGCATTGCCTCCTGAGGCGTTGGTTAGCTTGGGGTCTGTTTTTTCGTACTGATTTACGCTAACTTTACTCCTGACCTGAGAAATCATAAAACAAATATGACCTTTAGTTGACAGGCCGAGAGCCATCTTCTTCAAAAAGGTTGAACTTAGAACTGAACCGCCAGCAACTTTATCAGGGTCATCAAAACCTTTCTCTAAATCCTTCTTGGGAACCATCGCATCCATTGAATCAATGATGAAAAAATACCTACAATCTGTAGGGTTGTTCATAATGAGCTCTCTCATTAATTGAAGGACGCTCTCAAAAATATTACTTTTATAGACGAACCATTTATCTTCAGATGTGTTTACTCCCGATCTTTCAACCATCTCTGCCGAAAGCCTGCCCTCTGACTTGATGTAAACAACCATACCGTTTTCTATGGTATCTTGGAAGTTTCTAGCAAAAGATAACGCGCATGAAGTTTTACCGCCTTCTGACACGCCGGAAGCCCTAAGTATTCCGGGTCTAATGCCTCCAGACATTTCAGTATCTAAGAGTAAGCTGCCACTTGAAACCACATAATGAGGCTCTTGCTCGAAATTAAAGTGCTCGTCTTTATGAGCATCCAGATAGCTTCTGATCTGGTCTTGTGGGTTGAACTGCTCAGGATTCGTTTTCTTTTTTGCCGCCATATTTAATAAAATCTGTTACGCTTCTTAGTTTTCTTTCTACCTTTTTATCTTCGCCTTGCTTGGCGTCGTTTAAATCATATTTGGGAGGGGTTTTTAAGTCAAGCTTAAATTTCGCATACTCTATTTCCAAGTAGGTTTTGCCTTGTGCGCCTATGAACCAAGCTAAACTATCCGTATCGAACTTCGGAGGGAGAGCTTGCCAGAATGCTTTTAAAGGATATTTTTTTATCAAATCCTTGGTAAATTTCATCTCCCGCGCGATAAAAATTTTATTTTTCCATATCTCTTTACCCAAAAATTTATTAATTATGAATTGGTTTAAAGTCTGCTTACGCTTTCTTTTAGCCGCCATAAAAAAATTATTGACCATCCGGGGTGAATGGTCAATAACTATTTTGTTACTTCTCTGTTTGTTTTCACTTTAGCTCAGTAAGGAATAGTACCTTCTTTTTCTGCTAGAGTTATACTTTGTGTTTTCTAATACTCAGTAACGAGATAATACGCTCTTTTATTGTATTAGCGGTTTGATTAATCTTCAGTTCAGTAAGAACCTTTATCTTCTTTTACTACCGAAGTTCTTTAGTTAGTCGAATATCGTTTTCCGTCATTCTAGCAACTAAATCTTTAAATGAATACTCAGGAGACCAGCCTAACTCTTCTCTTGCTGGGGTAGAATCTCCGTAAAGAAGCTCTACTTCAGCGGGACGATAAAAATCTTTATTTATCACAACTAGTTCGTCGCCATCAAGAGAGCAAACGTACTTTTCATTTAGTCCCTCTCCTTCCCATCTGCCTTCTATTCCCGCCGCTTCAAAAGATAGTTCAACAAACTCTTTTATGCTGTGAGTTTCATTACTTGATAAAATATATTCTTTTGGCTCTTCTTGGTTTAGCATCATCCAAACTCCGCGAACAAAATCTTCAGAGTCAGACCAATCCCGCTTAGAATTAACGTTTCCAAGCGGGATCGGATCGAACTCCTTCCCTTGGTCCATTGCCCGAGAAATACGAGCAACTCCCTTGGTAATTTTCCTAGTCACGAATTCTTCTCCTCTTTTTATCCCTTCGTGATTAAAGAGAATGCTATGAATTGCAAAAAGATCATAAGATTCTCTGTAAACTTTTACTATGTGTCTAGCGGCAGCTTTAGAAGCTCCGTAAGGGCTGCGTGGTTTTATTGGGTGCTTTATGTCTTGCGGGCTGTAATCAACGTCCCCCATCTCTTCAGAGCTTCCGGCGCTGTAAAAACGGCAGTCCTTCTTGTATTTTCTAATTGCTTCCAAGCATCTAATTACTCCTAATGTATTTGTGTCAAACACTTGCAGCGGCATATCCCAACTGCAACCAACAAAAGAATTAGCCCCAAAATTAATAAAGTAATCAGGCATTATTTGCGTAAATAAATTATTAATTGAAATTTCATCACTCAAATCGCCATCGACAAGTTCGAACCTGCTGTCATCCTTGAAATTCTTTATGTTGTCATAGTTAGGCGACCCTGAGCGGCGCATCATGCCGTAAACATAAACATCATCTAAAGTTAACAAGTACTCGGCCATGTTGGCTCCGTCTTGCCCTAGTATACCTGTTATTAAAACTTTTTTCATTGTTTTAGCTTTTTTCCACGACGAAATTATCCCCATAGATCTTCTAGCTTTTCTTTACCTGTTTGACAGTTGTCATATTTACCTATTGGAATATACTTTATTTTAGGATGCGTTTCAAAATCTGAACTGAGACATCTCCAGAAATCTACAACTTTAACTTCTTGTTTATTTAAAAGTAATTGTTCGGGGGTAAGTTTTTTGAATATCTCATCGTTGTTAGCAATAAAAACTATAGTAGCGTCTTTGAGCGCGTTTTCTAAATTATCCTCAACTAGCGTGTGGTACTGCAGTACGGGCCTAGCCTCATCAGCGGCTAGCGGGTCATAACCAATAACTCTAAGTCCTGCGTCGGACAAAGCTTTGGCTAATAGTATGGATTGGGATTCTTCTACTATGTGGGAAAGGGGCTTATAAGCTAAACCGAGAACTGCTGCGGTTTCTCCTTTTTTTACATAGGGTAATATTTTCTTAACAAATCTATCGGACAGCGTATCATTGTACTGGTCTGTAGTGTCTAATAGTGAATGGCTAGAATTTAACTCACTACAAATAAAGGAAAGGGCAACGTTGTCTCGTGGAAAACACGTCCCTCCGAATCCTAATCCTCCTTTTAGATATTTTGACCCTATCCTTGAATCGCTGCCTATGGCCTGAGTAACTATGTCTACGTCGCCAGACGGGACTTTTTCGCAAAGCTCAGAAATAACATTAGCAAAAGATATCTTCATAGTAATATAACTGTTCAATGCTATCTTTGCTATTTCAGCGTTCTCTATAGACATTCTTCGCATTGCGGGTTCTTTTAGAGTCATGCGAGTATATATATCTTCGAGTATAGATCCTGATTTCTCGTCAAATTCTCCAATAAAATTAAAATCCGGGTTTAGAAAATCTTTTATAATGGTTCCAATTGCTATAAGCGCTGGACTATAACATACCCCAAAGTCTTTCCCGCATTTTTTACCTGACTCTTTTTCTAAAACTGGAATTAGTCCGTGTCTCATTGATCCCGGAAGAACAGTGCTAGTTAAAACCACTAAATGGTAGCCTTGTTTATTTCTTAAGGCTCTGCCTATATTTTTAAAAGCGTGAGCGACATACTGAATCTCAAAAGCTCCTCTAGAATCGCTTGGCGTCGGCACTATTACAAAACTAACTTCTGAGGAGTTTATCGCGTCTTGAACATTCTCGGTCGCTCTGATTAAATTTTTGTTAGCCTTGATTAGTTCGTCGAGGCCGGTCTCTTGAACCGGAGCATCTCCTTTATTCAGCGAAGCTACCGATTTAGATAATACATCGACACCTATTATATTGAATCCTCTGCTAGCCAAGCATGCAACCATGCTGGCTCCTAGTTTACCTAGTCCAAAAACGCTAATATCCTTTATCATTGCTTGAATAGTGGTATAGGGTTCATTTTATGTTTATTTTTAGTATTGAACTCTCGATAAATCCTTAAAACTATTTTTTTCCTATCAGATAAGTCGCTTTCCTTTCCTGTAAACGTCATGGCCCATTCGAGCTCATCGTAACTAGCGCCGATTTGATCTTCGTCTGTTCTGTCATCTTCCCATAAACCATCTGTCGGCGCGGCTTCAATAATGTCAGAATTTATCCCAAGAGTTTTGCCTAGTTCTCTAACTTGAGATTTATACAGGTCAGCAATAGGTGATATATCTACTCCTCCATCTCCGTACTTGGTGTAAAATCCCACACCGAAATCTTCTACCTTGTTCCCTGTGCCCACCACTAAGCCTCTCAGTGAGGTGGCTATTTGGTAAAGAGTAACCATTCTGAGCCGAGATCTGGAATTAGCTAGGGCAAGGTTAATATCTAAGTCTTGACTGTATTCAATTAAACAATTGTCATATACAGTAGTTTTAAATTGGTCATATACTTGAGACAGGTCTAGCTCTTTGGACTCCACATTGGAGAATGTAGATTTCAACCAATCAATATGTTTATTGGCCCTAGTCAATTGGTTGCTTTCTTGGTGAATAGGTAAGCTAACGACTAATGTCGGCTTGCCTGTAAGAGCGCAAAGAGTAGAAGTGACAGCAGAATCTACGCCTCCCGAAACGCCTATGACAAAATATTCAAGGCTGCACTTTTCAATATAATCCTTAAGCCAGTTCGTTATACGTTTATCTAAGTTATTCATTTTTTAATTATTAGGTTATCTCTACTTTGATAAAATCTTTATCAGGCCTGTCTGTTAGCACTAAAGCGTAACCGTACCCTCCAGCGCCCATTAGCTTGGTGCCAAAATGATTTAACTTTAAATGTTTTAAAACATTATAGGCATAATCACTCTCGTAGCCCGGAATCATATTTTTTTGAGCTTCATGAGTTTCGTTTAGGAGCTTGGCAAGATTAATTATATCTTTGTTTTGTATAGCTCTCCAAACTTTCAACCCAAGATCAGAAAGCTTTTTAACATTGTTCTCGGTGAAATCTTCTCTGCCGTCGAAAACATCATAACCATCCGGACGCGGCTTTGTTTGTTTCAGGTAAGTATATTTGCTCAACCATTTTCTTACGTCTACAGGGGTCTCCTCGACAAGACTAGGAAAGTATTCGTTTTTAAAATGCAGCCGATTTATACCCGGTAAACAAATACCTAGTTGGTCGACTACTCCAGAGATATATTTTCTATCAGGTGGGTTCTCTACGGCAAAAACAATTTTAGCTAATTCTATTGGTGCTAAATGCTTTGGTAAGCATGGACCAAAAATCTTATTTATAACTTTTGTAGTGGAGGAAGAAAGGCCCGAGCGCTCCTCTGCTTGAATAGGTTTTATGTTGGCTAATATTACGGATCCCGGGTAGACTGAATTTAACAATTTTTGATCAAAAAAGCCAACTATGTCTAATCTTTGGGGGATAAGATTTATTTGCTCTTTTATAGAAGTACTTGAATTATGTCTGAGTCCATTTAAGGGCTCTCTTTTTAACACTATGTACTCTACTCCTTTCGACTCGCATAACTTTTGTTTTTCTTTTGTATGTCCGTCTTCGTTAACTATAAATATGTCGTGGGCCTCAAGGAAGTCGGCGAAATTTAACGGGGTGCAGTCTTCGGGCGAGAATACTTTCGACACGAACTTTAAGGAAGAAAGTATATAGCATCTTTCTTTTTGGGTGTATATTGGTCGCTTGCCTTTATTAATTAATGAATTTTCGTCGGAGCCAACTACAACACTTAAGTTGCCAAAAGACGATGCTTCCTCTAAAAAACGGGCATGGCCACTGTGAAAAAGGTCAAAAAAACCAGCTGCAAGAACTTTCTTCATACGTTTATTATTTTTTTAATTCCTATCTCTATATCTGTTTTGGGTTGCCAGTATTTAAGTATAGCTTTATCTGGTTCGTTTCTAATACCCATTTGAACTGAGTCTAAGTTTTCAGAAGCGTTAACTGGACAGTTTTTAAAGTGAGATGCAATGACATTCGCTACGTGTAAGATTTTAGTCCACTTGAAGCTTGTTACGTGAAGGTCTTCATCTCTTGGTATTTCATCGTACAACTTTGATAAGTTGTATAAGCACTCACTACAATCTTCTGAGTAAAGAAACTGTCTTTCTTCTTCTCCAGAGGTAAGCATATTTATTTGATTTTCGTTTCGCGCTTTGTTTATAAAATCCGTAATGACATGGAACTTTTCACTATCGTGCTCTAAGCCATATACATTCCAAAATTTAACTATTAAACCATTTAAACTTTTTGTAAAAGCTTCTCCTATGGACTTGCAAGAACCGTAAGGAGAAAAACCCATGCTAGACATTTGAGAAGACGCGTAAATGAAAGGTTTCTTATGTTTACTGAGTTGCCTAAAAGAATAAAGCTGCAGTGCAGTGTTGTTGTCTATAAATTCGAAATTGTGTTGATACTTATTTAAATAGCGTGAGCCTCCAACATCGAAAGCCAAAAAGAAAACAAAATCAGAAATTTCTATAGCGTGATTTACCGCTCCTTCTACCCTTAGGTCCTGATGGCAGCCATTAGCTAAATCAAATTCTAAAACGTTCTCCCCCTTATTTTTTAAAAAATCTAACAAAGAGCAGCCGACTTGTCCTGATGATCCTAGTACTAAGTAATTCATTATAAATGCTTCCAATCAACTCTACTTTTTATTATATCAAATAATGGCTTAGCTGTATAATTTAAAGATCTTTTGTAAGCATTATCAATAACGCTAGAAAACTTACTATAATTATTTAATATGTAGCGTAATTTATCTTCTAGGTCGTTTTTATTTTCATAATAGAGAAACTCTTTATCCGGAAGGAAATAATGTTCAATCAAGTTCCAAGGATCTTTTTTTACTAAAAGCAAACTCTTGCAGAAAGCCGCCTCAGCAGCTCGACACTTATACTGCGGCATTATTCCGTTAAAAACCCTGTCAAAAGCTTTGTTTTTTTGCCATCCATCATAATTCATAACAGAATGGGCTTGTTCTGATTTTACCGGTAATAAATTGCAACATATTGAAACTTTACATTGGGAAATTATATCTATTTTTTGTTTATGTAATACATTTAAATCTGTGACGCCCGGAAACGGTGATCTCGAGATAAGTCGATAGTCAAACTTAGACATAGCCTCAACAATTTGCTCGTGAAAATTTCCATAGACACCGCCGAAGTAACAAACATCATATTTTTTATTGTAGGTCTGAGGGGCGTAATACTCTCCCGGGAATGGGTGAAAAATATAATAATACCTTTTGTCTCCAAGTATTTCCCTATGCCATTTTATTGTATATGGGCAGATAGTATATATTTTATCAAAGTATTTAACTTGTTCAAAAGCGTTCCTTCCATATTCATCTTTTGATTGAAACTCGCAAGGAGTAGCTAGGTTTAAATAAATTTTTGAATTGTATCTTGAATATTCTTCAAGCAAGCTTTTATTAGAGGTACTACTGTAACCGCAAAATAAAACTTCTTTATCGCTTTGTTTAGAATACTGTTTTAAAGTATCGTAAGAATGGGAGGTAACACTGTCGGGGTAGTCTCCTTGTGTATCAAATACAATTTTCATTTTAGATTATTATCCAATCGGATGGGTAGAAAAATGGTTTAAATTGAAAAGACAAATCGTCTGGGCTGTATTGACGTGGAGCTATGACAATCTTGTGTTTTGATTTATTTAGATAGGCTGCCCACCAACCAAAAGAACTCCCCGGAGATAATATATTGTGGTCGCAAGACATAATCAAAGAAAAATCCTCCATTGGGCCATTACCTTCAGAAAAAATAAAGTGGTCATCTTTGAGGTTGTCTTTGCACCAAGAGATGTCTTTGGTGTTATCTTCGTTGCCTCTCTGCCCTCCTGAGAATATTAAAAATTTTACTTTTTTGTCATTAAAAGTTTTTGAAGCTGAAGAAAAGTATCTGGCCCAATATGAATCTTTTTTTAATGGGCCTTTGTTGCTTCCGAAAAGATTTTTTGCAGCATCTCTATTATCAATATTTGCAAGATCCCCTCTTCTTATATGAACAGCCACTATCTCATAATTTTTGTGATCTCGTTTTATTTTTTCAATAGACTCTTGTGCGGGAAGTAACAAGTTATCTTTCGGGGTAAGCTCTTCTTTTATTTGATTGCTAAATTTTTCAAAATAAAATAGGCTCTGAAAATATCCTTGCAAGTTAGTGTTATCCGGCGTAGAGAAAAAATTATTGTCTATCTGGTGAGGATCCTTCTCTATATATGAGTATTGAAGGTCTTTGAGGTCCGATTGATCTAGATAAGGCGAATTAATGTTAAAATCATCTAAAAAGCATTTTTGGCCATGCCACTCTTTTAAGGAGGGGTTAGGGATTTTAACCTCATAACCATTCTCAAGGCCAAGGCTTTTTAAGGCGGCGTACTGAAATAGTTGATTGCCTAATCTTCCAAAAGAGCCAAGTTCTAAAAATGTAATCATACTGAAAATATTATATCTCTTAGATTATTTAAATTAATATCGCCACCTATTTTTTCTAAAAGTGAATAGTTTATGTAAACGTAATCATAATGAGAGTCGCGATATAAATTAAATTTATTGTTTTTCATGAACTCCTCTATCTCAGAGACTTTTTGTTCGTTTTCATATTGACCGTCAGTGCGGACCTCCATTTTAATAAACAGGACTTTATCCAAGTAGTCTCTAGTGCTTTTTATTACGTCTAGGTCTTTTCCTTGCGCATCGCTTTTTAGTAAGGTGATGTATGGAAACCGTGAAGTATTCTCGTAAAATTCATCTAAAATTTGTTTTAATGAGTTTACTTTAGCCTGATGTACTTTTTTAACATCTAACCTTAATTTTTCAGTGGGTTTTAGGAGACTTGAACATCCAGTATTCCTTTCGTCTGTCATATAGAAAGGAGCGGTAGTAGGTGAATCAACGTTATCTATAGCGCATTCAATTAAATGAAATCGATTTTCTATTTTGCAGACAGGGTCGCCTTTTAGTAAAACGTGATCATTATCTAAACATAAATAAGGAAGATGAAAATCAGAAGACCTGCCTTTGCGTAAAACTGAAATATTTTCTGGGCTAGGCTCTACACCTATCACAAAAGATTTTTCATCTTTTAAGAGCCAAGATGCCGAGTTTGGGGCGTCAATAGCTAAACCAACATCAACAAATAACCTTTCGCATTCTTGGGGTACGTTTATGTTCATCATAATAATGCAGGTTTTGATATTACCCAGCTTTGTTGGTCTCCATCGAATTCATCAATGCTGCCCGTTAGTGATTCCCAAGCGTTTCCTACCTTTCCAGTCAAAAAGAAAGAAAGATTTCTTTCCTGAACAAACTGAGAGACAGCCAGTACCACACCATTCCATTCGATAGCATTAAAATCGTGACCGGCCATAAAGCCTCCTATTCTGAGTTTTGGCCACCAAGCATCCATGTCTTGCTTTACTGAAATATAGTCATGCATCCCGTCTATGTAAACGAAATCTAAACTTTCATCTTCAAACGGTTTAGATTCTTCTGGACTGCAACCTTTTATCATTTTGTTTCGGTCTCCGTATGGCGCTAATCGTTCTTTGCATTCTTTATAAACGTTTTGTGAATCTGAAAGTACAGGATTGTCTTCCCATGGGTCGATTGAAAAGAGTTTCATCTTGGTGTGGTCAAGTATATACTTACTGAACCAGCCTTTGCAGACGCCTACTTCTACTGCGGTTTTAAATTCAGGTTGATTTAAACTTTCTACTAATGTTCTTCTAGTGTTTAAGTTAATATTATCCATTATATTTTTTTAAATAAATTAAAAGTTCTTAAGTCTCTATAAGGTGGATCTTCTATTTGATCTTCAGCATGCTTGGGGTAGGCCATCAGTAGTGTCAAACCTCTAGCTGCTTGTTCAGGCGTCATGTACATGTTCCAACCCCCGTCGCCCAAGTCGTCATCTTGAAAAGGCACACCTATGGTGCGACCTTCGTATCTTAGTTTTTTTATAGCCTCTACTGCTTTTTTGTCATCCGTGAGTATCATCCCTCCTTTGCCTATCTTTAATGGCTTCTTGTGATGAAAAGATAAACACATATAAGAACCGGGTATATACATACCGGATGTAAGGCGTTTAGCGGCGTCGTAAATGGGAAACGGTTTTAACTGATATATTCCACTCCATTCAATGTCTTCAAATTCTAAATGAGCTCCTGCTTGTAGGATGGATTGTGGGGGAGAGACGTATGTGCGAGATGGTATAGTTACGGTAGACCCTTGAACCTCGCAATATTTACAGCAAAGAAAAATAGCATCAGTGCAGCTATCACAAGCGATAGCGTAAGGAGCACCTGTGTATTCAGCTATAGCTTCTTCAAACCATTCAACTATTTTAAAAGGGTTTCTCATTTCTCTAGTATGTAGTATTTCTTTTTAAAACCACAACTTTCAAATAATTTCCTGCTAGCCTCATTGTCGATCTTTACCTTGGCAAAAGAATCCGGAAACTTTTTTATAAAGCCTTGTACCATAAATTTTCCTACGCCTTTATTTTGATGGGATTTTCTTGTAGCTAGCCTTATGTCATTATTTACATGGCCAATAAAACCAATCACTTTTTCATCTTCTACGCATAGTAAATAATTTTTAAAGTTCTCAAACATATAACGATGGTGGGTGGCTACAGGGATCAGGCTAGAGTCGCCAAAGCCGTGCCTGTTTTCGTTTCTTATGTGGAGAATTGAATACCAATGATCCCCGGGCAAGTTGCTGCATTCTATTAATTCCATACGTCCTCCTCGTGCAATACTGGATGGTCTACGTTTCCCCAGTAGGCCAGTAAGTATACCCTGCTCGATTTCCACCCTTCTAATTGAAGGAGAGGTCCAAGCGATGACCCAATATCCATATATTGATTATCATCATGTTTTCTAAATAAGTCGTAGCATAAAAAATTACTAAGCGTAGCGGCAGAGAAAAGAAAAAGATGATCTTTAGTATTATTGTCTTCTATCCAAGCGCTAACTTTTTCTGGTAAGTCAAAGTCATTTACCATACAGTTAGTGCCTATTGGAAAAAACTTTTTCACTTTAAATGGGAGCTTATCCAACTTTGAATTTTCATTAGCAACAAGCACCACATCTCTTTGGCTAAATAACGGGAGCATTTCCTTTATAAAAAGATGATAGTTACCGTTTATCATAACGTTAGCAAAAGATAAGTTTTCGTGGTCTTGATCTCCGTGTAATCTTGTGCAGAATTCCCACGATGCGCCTCCGTCTAGACTGTTCTGTCCGGGTATACCCTTTATGTAATTACGCTTTTTAAACTTAAAAGCTTCTGTAAGTTTTTCGTATTCTCGTTTATTATGAAAGGGGATAAAGCTTTTTTGCTCTTCGGGCATATAGCTATTAGCGTAAACTTTTTTTTCTCCATGAATGTCGTGCTGTATGAAATGGTCTCCAGCTATAACAACTTGCTTGTTACGTAAGACGGTTACTTCCCCGTCAGAGAAACGAGAAAAAGCAAACGGATCACGAGCTTTAACTAGGTTTAAAAGTTTGTAAAATTCCTCTTTATAATTTTTCATTTGTTGAGGTAGTAGTTTAAGCCTTTGGTTTTAATATTATTCTGGGCTATATATCCAAAGTTTCCTATTTTATAATGGATTTCTCTAGAGTTAAAATTATTTTCTTTGAAAACGCTACCAAGGCCTCCTATTGATATAGACTCTAAGGTTAGCTCTCCTGTGAGAATTTTTATCCATGTAAGTTCATCAGCAACATAATAAACACATTCTTTTTTTTGTCTTTCAGGGGGAGACGTTTGAAAAAAAACATTTTCATTTTTGCAATACCTTCTAGCTAAATTTTGATACTCTAGAAAACAAGAATCAAAAATAGTAGAATTGAAAAAATCAAAAGGTTCATGTTTTTTATATTCTGAATTATTAAAATAATCTTTAGGGTTAAGCTGCTGGGTGCTAGGCTCCATTTTTCTTTGTATAAGATCATAAGGAGTTTTTGATATATTCCTAGCATGTGGCTTGTTGAGTTTAGATTGGTTGGCGTAAGCGTAAGCTCTATCAAGCCCTAGCCTTTTCGAGTTAGATTTAATTGCCTTGTTGAAACCCTCTGCTCGTTCAGAAATAATATTCAAGCATTCTTCATCGCTTAGATTAGGATAGTTCCAAGGGTAACAATCAGCTATCCCGCACTGCGTAAGAAAAATACTTTTTTCTTTTGGGGTTTTATCTATTAATACTTTTATTTTCGATATGAGGTTATCTGTATACTCGTGCCAATTATCATTCGCATGAATACATAAATTGCCTTCTGTCCTAATTGCGATTATGCCATCAGCGTCTGTGTAGTCTTCTTGGATAAAAGCAGATAGATTAAAGCCGTTCAAGTTTATCTCTTCTTCACCGATTTCAATTAAGTCTCCTGAAATTAATTTCCTTAGTCTGTTTCTAGTACCCGGAGATTTATATTTAGGAACAATAAAATTACTTTCTCGTAAGTGAGAAGATATAAAAAACTCATCCAAGTGGTCATCGTGGCCATGGGATACAGCAACTAAAAGATCTTCTGAGGGTATAGATATAATTTTTTTTATTAACTCAGTTAGTGGGTAGGGGTTTTGAGTCCATCCACCAAACGCGGGAGAAATAACCCAAGGATCAGTTAGCATGTATTTCCCATCATTCTCGATTAAAAGAGACGCGTGATTAATATGTTGTATCTTCATTTAAAAAATCCAAGTAAAGACCGTTATTATATTTGGGTTTCCATCCTGTAGCTTCGGTAATTTTGGATATGTTAACAGAGTACCTAATGTCTTGCCCCCATCTATCTTCTACGAATTTTATATACTCATCGCCTACTGATAGGTCTGTGAATCCTTTTATGAACCTTATAACTGATCTCGCTGCGTCTATATTAGTAAGGTAATTATTTGCAGATACGTTAAAGCAGTCATTTTTAATGCCTGCGTCTATAATGCTAAAGATTCCTTCAATATTGTCTTTGACGTATGTCCAGTCTCTTATGTAAGAACCATCTCCGTGGATTGGTATTTTTTCTCCTTCTCTTACGCATGTAACGCATTTAGAAATCAATTTTTCTTCGTATTGTCTGGCGCCATAATTATTTCCGCTACGAGTCATAACATAGTCTATACCGTATGTTCTATGATATGAATTTATCAACATCTCTGAGCAAACTTTTGTAGCAGAGTACGGGTTGCTGGGATTGAGTTTATCAGCCTCTTTGAAAGAACCTTCTAATGTATCTCCGTAAACTTCATCAGTGCTTATATGAAAAAATAGGGGACGTTTATATTTAGGAGTGACTCTAACTAACTCAAGCAAATTGTGGACTCCGTTAACATTGGATTCTATAAAAGGAGCGCAGTTTGTTATAGAGTTGTCTACATGGCTTTCCGCAGCAAAGTTAATTAAAATATCACAAGTAGGTATATGCCTTATGCTCGCAATATTTCCGTGCGTTAAAGAGTAGTTACTGTGCCGGTCCCAAGGCAAACGGCGATGAGAGGCATAGCCCATCTTGTCTATGTCGTGTATTTTGCAGCCTCTTTTTAAAGCTTCTTCAACGAAGTGGCTACCAATGAACCCTCTACCTCCTGTAACTGTTACCTTCATAGTACTTGTAATATTTTTTCGGCCGCTTTGCCGTCTCCGAAGGGGCATTCGCCTTCGGGCTTATAATCGTTTACTATATTATTAAATATTTTTGGCAAGTCTCCTATTTTTTTACATAAATAATGAAAAGATTCTAAAGCTTCCGGCCTCTCTGTCGTTTCTCGGCAAATGATAACTCTCTTTTTTAAAAAAGAAGCTTCTTCTTGGACTCCTCCGCTATCGCTTATTAAAAACCTACATTTAGAAATCCTGTCTATAAAAGACTTATGACTCATGGGGTCTATGATAGACGTATTGGTAAGCGCTCTTTTGAAGACGCATCTTGAGTTAGGATTTGGATGAGCTACAAGAATAAAATTTAACTTAGGGTTTTGTTCGGCTAAATCTTCTATTTGGCTGTACCAAAAAGGGATAAACTTATGATTTTCTCTCCGGTGCAGTGTTATTAAAACATCATTGTTGTAGCTGATCGAAACATCTTTCAAATGATCGAGCACTGTGTTGCCTACCACGTGCATCTCCGCTTCAGTTATACTCTCTTTCAAAAGGCTGCGGAAATTGTAATATGTTGCACATAAATGTATATCGGTTATTCTGGATATACATTGTCTATACGCCTCTTCTGGGAAAGGGTGGCTCTTATCGCCTGTTCTTAATCCGGCCTCTAGGTGTATAACTTTTATACCTTTATTAAATGCCGCGAAAGCGCAAGCAAAAGCCGAAGCAGTATCCCCTTGCACTAGAACATGGGTAAATCCATCGCTTAAAATTTGATCAAATGCATAAGATCCAGTAATGTTGGCTACCATAGAGTTAAGCCTATTTGGAGCGCAGGCATTCATCTCTAAGGAATATGTAGGTTTAACGGAGGCTTGTACTATATCTTTGTGCTGACCTGTGAATAAGGTTTTTATATCATGGAACTGCGAAAGGTCATGAAGGATTATTGGTTCTATTTTTATATATTCCGGTCTGGTGCCGTAGCATATTAGAATTTTCTTCATCCTTTTATTAGCTTAAATCCTTTTTTGATTGTGGATTGAAGAGAATTACCAAAATGAGATCCATGATAATTTACTGATATGGCATTTTTATCAACTCCATACTGGTACGCTAAGTTGGGATTAGATCCCCACATGTCCTGATTGTTTGCGGGATGAGGAGGGACATATGTGTTTAGGTTAAGGTATTTTTGTATGGAATAAGAAAAGTGCATATCTTCACCGCATATCCTGCTTTCTGGAACAGGGGCCTCTCTCCAGAAAGTTCCAAGCCACTCTCTTTTGAAAAACCAACTATGCCCAACTATGTCAACTTGAGTAGTTACTTCGTTAGGATTTGACCAGCCCCACCTGTCGTAACTTATATAATTTTCGTCATTGAAAATAACTCCTATAGTCCCAAGTAAGCCTTCGTGAGTTTTAATAGTATCTAAACAGTTTTCAAGCCACTTTCTTCCGGGTATAGTATCGTCGTCAAAAACGCAAACATACTCCGTTGTTGCATTAAGTGCGTATGCAAATCGCGCCCAAACTCCAAAGTTCGCATTGCTTGTAGTTACTACACAATTAGATAGCAGAGAGTAATCAAAGTTCTCGTCAGAATCTTTGTTCTGCCAGAACATGACCATGTCCGGGCTAACCGTCTGAGCCTTGAGTGATTGTATTTGGGCTTCAAGCGTATGCGGGCGCCTGTATCCATTAAGGACTACTGTTATTTTACCGTCTGACATTTCTTATTAATTCTAGTAGGTCTTCTTTTTTGTTTCTCATAGTATTTATCAGAGATAAGCCGTTCCTGTCGTACCAAGGCTCGTACGAAGCCCCGATTAATTCATTAGTAATAACTTTAAGTCCTAGCATTTTAGCTTCCAAGACAAGCCTGCAACATGTCTCTGGTGTAGATGGGTGGAAGGCTAAAGAAGAATACATTGACAGAAGCTTTAGAAAAGATTCGTAATCTGGATCTTTTATAGTATCAAAGGGTATATTATTTTGCCTGCAATACTCCTGTGATTGCTTAGTTCCTTTTTGCGGATAGGGAGAGTCCACTACTGCACATTTGTCAATAGCTCTTGGGTCATTGCCTAACTTTTCAAGCAAGTTTAAATGACTCTCAGACCATAGATTGCCAGAAAAATTAATAGTCTTTTCAGGTTCTCCTATATTCCTGTCATAAATATCTTTCTGGAATCCTGTCTGACATACTACAGCCGCCGCTTTCTTGTGGAAATCGACATTGATTAGTTCATTTGGAGGGACTACAAAATTAGGATATAAAGCTGGGTTTGTGTGATGGACAAACTTGTAGTCATGGCAATACAGGATGTATTTGCAATTTTCCTGTATATATTGCTTTAAGGAAGGCTCAATACCAAAGAAGTTGGATATTATAAAAAAAGAATCGAGGTTCTCTTGGATGAACCCCGGATACAAGTAGCGACTTTTAATTTTTTGTACGTCGTAGTGCTTATTTAAAGTAACAAAAATTTCTTCGTCATTTAAAGCTGCTCCGCCTACAAAATCATCGATAAAAAAATCACTTATTAATATGATCTTGTCATTCAACACTAAAATGCTTTGAGTTTAACTTCCTTGAAGGATCGTCTTTATGTTTGGCTCCTTGCCTTTTTTCCGCGTAATCTTTGTAGTATTGCTTTTTAACTGGATCTTCTCCGTGTCTTTCAGCTCTTTTCGCAGAAGCTTCGGCTGACTGATCCCATAAGTCGCCAATCGTACCTTTAGCTTTTTCTCTGAAATCTTTAGCTGAATGCGGGTCTATTTGGGTGTCTATAGAGGTATTTGGAATTGTGTATACTCTATCGTAGGCAACTCCATCAATTTCGTAAACGTGTTCCTCGTGAATACTTTGAAGCACGATTATTTGCTCTCCGGTTTCAGGGTGTTCGTAAATATATTCAGGCATTCATAACCTCCATAATCTTATCAACAGTGTTCGAGTAGGAAAACTTATCTTGAAGGGAAAGCCCCTCCTTATTAACCGGATCAGATTTATATCTGTCTACTGCTTTTTCGCAGCCATCTATAAACTCATCTTCGTCAAATGTGAAAATTTCTCCTTGGTTGAAAAAGCCTCCCTTTTTGAAGAATATACCATCAGCGGCATCAGTTTTTCCATTAGGTTCAACCATGACGCTGTTAGAATCGTTAGCCCAGTCTTTGTAGGAAGTTGCATTAAGAATAACTGAATGCTTACCTAGGCAAACTGATTGAAACTCTGGAAGGCCCCATCCTTCTGCGCCTGACATCCCAAGGATAATATTTCCAGAATTCAAGAAGTCGTTGTACAGGCTATTCTTTTGCATCATTCCTAGAAAATTGATATTAAAATACTGCTTGCCTTCTAAAATTTGATTCAAACAAGCTTTAAAGTCTTCTTCTTTAAGAAATGGATTTGTTATAGCGCATTGAAGAACATAGTCCTTGTTGTTCCCATACTTTTTAACCCAAGCTTGAATAACTTCTTTGTGGTGTTTTCGTTTTTCTAATTTGCCGCAAAGATTAAAAACTATCTTGCCTTTCAGGTATTCCTGCTCTTTTACATGGAAGTTGTGCTTGTCAAAACCCAAAGGCACATAATGACAATTATCTACACCATAAGAATTTAAAACATCTTTGGCGTAGTTCGAGCTAACTATTAAATTTTTTTGGTTTTTCGCTATATTTACTTCAAAAGAAGTTGGGTGGTTTAGCTCGTAAAAAGTAAAAAGCGTTTGTTCTTTGGCAAAAGAAGTAAGGCTATCTTGGTTAAGGTGCCAAAGTTTAAAAATGGGCGTATCTCTACTGTAGGCTTCATAAGAAGTTTTTATCCTGTCTTGAATCCAAGTATTAAACTCTGCGGTAATTTCCTGAGAGTTAAGATCTACCTGTCCTACTGTAAATAAAGAAGGCAGTACGCCCCTCTGGTGAAATTCACGCAGAAGGGCAGTACTGACCTGTCCGAAGCTAACCCCGTTAAGAGGTAGATGGAGCGCAAATTCCATTAAAACAGCGCGCCGTCGTTAGTTGAGGTTGAAGCAGCTGGAGACTCAGACTTCTTCTCCCTCTCCTCTTTGGATTCGCTCAGGTAAATGCGAAGGTCTGGAGCATTTTCACTCTTGACAGTCCCATCTTCGTTATACTTAGACTTATTCTTAAATACCACAAGCTGTACTTTACCAGCCTGACCTTTAAGTTCAATGTGTCCAGTCATGTATTGAGAGCCATTGTTGCTCTTCTTTGCCCAAAGAGCGCCAAGTTCGCGCTCTTGCCAGTCGTTTTTCTTCTGTTCGTTCGACATAAGAATCTGTAAATTAGTTGAAAAAAAAGTTTTGTCAACCCTTTTTTATATATTATCTAAAAGTTTTTTGCTGTCTATTTTTTTTCTTAAAATTGATATGCCTCTATTGTGGAGGTTTATCGCTGTCTGCGTACTGATGTTAAGTTTATTAGCAACAATGCACCAAGAGGGCTTCTTATCCTCCTTTGAGTAACGCATGGAAAAAATTTTCTTTATTCTTTTATCTTTTAGTTGATTTAGAATATTTTCAATGAATTCAAATAGATTCTCAAAGCAGGTATTATCATCTATCTCTTTGAGGTAATCTAATATTTCATCGCCCGTTGAGACTAGGCGGTCTTTGCTTTTTTTATTTAAAGTATTCAGGCAGTGGTATTTAGCCTGATTAGCGAGCCAAGTTGAAAATTTTACTTTTTTCGTAGTATTAAAACTTTTTATGGAATTCCAAATAATTAAGTTTTTTTCGGCCGCTACTTCATTAACGTCAATGTTGTTGGCGCTAAAACTCTTGGAGTATTTTTTTAAAATTTTAAAATATAAGCCGCTGTGACGGTTGGAAAGTTCGATGAGGCTGTTTTCGCAATTAGACTTTTTAGCTCTTTCTATTAGGTGATCGTCGCTCAAAAAAGACCATTTGATTGTTTCCATAAATTTACCTTTTTCCCGAACTGTCCAAAAGTACATACCTTATCTAACTGAAAGTCAATGAGATAGCGGCGATGACTTTTAAATAGTCGCGGTAAAATTATAGAGTATTTAGTGAGGTCGTCAAAATTTTTTTCTAAAAAAATATTTGCGTCTTGATAGGGTGGATCTATCAAGTCGTCAGACTCTGAATAAATCTGAACTAAGTAAGCGAAATAGCTAGAAGGGTCATCAGAAAATATTTTTGAATCAAACTTAGAAATCCTTATTTCATAAAAGTAAGAAAAATAGGGATTTAATATTTTTGAGAAAGAGTTGCTAGGCTGACTTTTAAGTATAGCGTCAACCCCGCAGCACGCTAAAATAGGCTGGCATCTGGTGTTTTCAAGCGATGTTTTCTCCAGCATATATATTTTTTAGCCATTTAAGAAGCTTTTCGCAATTTAATATTTGCTTAGTTGCATCTTTTTCTCGCGGCCAATTAAGAATAAAGTCAGCCTCTCTCTTGACTAAGGGGTCATTTTTAGCTTCTGCTTGATTAGCTGGCGGCAAAAAAATTCTTTTGTTATTTTCTTCATGGAATTGAGAAATATGAATCAAAACTGCGTTTATTTCATTTTTCACCCAATAAACTTCATCTTTTTCGTACTCGTTAAACCTGACATCAGTAATAATATTTATTTTTTCGGGCGTTAATTCAGAAGTGACTTGATCTACCCAATGCCTACCGTTTGATAATTTTCTTTTTATTTCGCCATGCGCCACTAAAAACGGTCTTATTAAGTCTTTTTCTTCTCTAGTACAGTTAAAAGAATCTATTCCATATAAATCTTTCGAAGCAGAGCTTAGCTCTTTCTTTAAGTTGTTTGCAATAGAAAGCTCCCTATGAGGGAGGTCAAGTCTTTGCAATAACTTACCAATAATACTAGCTACAGTATTTTTTCCGCAACCAGCAACTCCACTTAATCCTATATTAGTATACTTAAAATCCATTTTAATTCATATTATTTAGATTAAATAAATAAAATATAAATAATAAACTTTTCCCTAGAAAGTCGAAGTGAAACGGAGACTTTCCCC
>CEOR01008160.1_pt1 | contig 24158 bp, 25 predicted proteins | sample 530661 | NCBI WGS metagenome assembly CEOR01 (sample SAMEA2620836, study PRJEB7988) | marine metagenome | biome: marine biome (ENVO:00000447); feature: deep chlorophyll maximum layer (ENVO:xxxxxxxx); material: "saline water (ENVO:00002010), including plankton (ENVO:xxxxxxxx)" | depth 65 m
TAGCGATACACAAGTTCCCCGGAAGGCATACAACAAATGCCGACAACGCGAACCGGGCTATTGGCTTTGATTCATCCTCGAAGCTTTCGCAATCCAACTGATGAGTCGGGGTAGTTCCCCGCCGAAACCGCAAGGTCTTGGAAAACTAAAATGTGAGTGCTCAGTTATGAGTGAACAAGAGATACAGAGAGTGCTGCGTCACAATCGCAGGAGAATCGCTCTCAATAAAATGATCATGCGAAAGCGTAGGTTCTTCGCATCGATTAGATCCTTTCTAAACAACAACGGCTCTGTGTCAGCCGGGGGTTATCAAATATGAAGAAACTAAATACTGTCCAATTGGAGGACATACTGGGTGCGGCTATACGCTTTCTTATGAATAGCGGCCGCGATATGGACGGGGTAGCGGATCAGATACGCGAGTACACGATGGACGCATACGCCGTCAAGTTAACTTGGGGTGATGCCCTAGCAATAGCGGAGGTACTTTAATGCAATCAAGACAAGCGGCGAAACGCGCCCTTTGGATGGCCCGGTATGAGCGGGCTATAAATGAGCGTGATGACTACGCTCTTCATGCGGGTAGAGTCTGCTGGGATACAGCAACTCACCTCTTCCTATCTGGTAAGGATGCCCGGACGGCGGCGCTGAACGCCTCCAACCCTTACCTCTAATTCCAACTGATGAGACTGATTAGTGACCAGTCGAAACGCCCTCCGGGCGTCTTGGAAAACTAACGGAGTTTTAATATTGACTAATACCAGACTGATCTTTGCCTTGCTCAAGTTTCTAGGCCACTTCTTATTGGGGTCTTTTGTTTTCTTGAGCGGGTTGGCGCTGACCTTCATGTACTACTTCACTAGTGAACAGGTGCATGTTGTGTTCAGTTTTGTTGGGCCTTTGTTCGTGATCAACGGCATCGGCTTTTTAATCTTGGGAATCTATGAATTTAGGGAGGCCAATAAATATGCGTGAGCAAATAGATATCGAGCGCGGCACTGTCGCGTACTTCGATTATGAGACCGGGCAAGTTGAGTATAGCGGGACCATCGTTGTGCCTAGCTTCGCCACTGCTAAAGACTTTAACGACTGGTTCGACAATGTCTTAGCTATTGAATCCAACTGATGAGAGCTAGCTGGTAACTAGCCGAAACCCCTCCGGGGGTCTTGGAAAACCAACAGGAGTAAATGCCTATGGCTATAAATGCCACAAAAGTTACAGTTCGCAGTGTTATCAAGCACATCGTTAAAGCTACCATTACCAACATTCGAGGCATGGAGGACGGCGCTGACCGCATCCTTCCTCAGATGTTGTGGGGGCCGTATGGTGTCGCTAAGTCTTCAGCAGTTCGAGCCGCCGCTGATCTTCTAGCTGAGGAGTTCGGCTCCTTCAAGCTGATCGATACACGAGTGTCTCAGCTCGACTCAACAGACTTCACGGGTATGCCGCAAGTCGCCAACGATATGACCAGATTTGCCGTCCCTGAGTGGCTACCCACTGAGGAGCGTGACGGTAAGTATGGCATGTGGTTCTTAGATGAGGTCCAGCTAGCCAGTGCCTCAGTCGAGCACGTTACCTATCAGCTACTGAATGACGGGCGTATCGGCAACTACGAGCTGCCCAAGGGCTGGGTTGTGATCGCAGCCAGCAACAGACCCCAGGATGGCGCGGGTGTACACGGTAGGCGTGACGCTGCACAGATGAATCGATTCTCGCAGCACTTCGACGTTTACCAGCCAACCGCACACTGGGTAGAGGACTATGCCAGACCCGCCGGGTTGGATGCCTCAATAATCGCTTTCCTGATGTTCAGGGGTGAGGGCGTTGGAGGCCAGAACGGTTGCATGCACGAGTTCCCGGACGGGGGAGCGCCTAAGGACAGAGTCGCCATTGCCACGCATAGGTCTTGGACTCAAGCGTCTAGGTTCTTCGACTACGGCTACAATGCTGAGGAGGAGGCTGAGGCTTTCGAGTCCTGCCTAGGTGCTGGGGTTGCTGCTGAGTTCATGGGTTTTCTCAGGACCATGCGTAACCTGCCCAACGTGATGGACTACCTAGATGATCCTGACCAGCCCACGCCTGAGGAGCTATCTACTCAGTTCGCGCTGACTTCGATTCTCTCACAGAGATGTGACCCGTCGAATCTCAGCAACGCACTGAAAGTTGTTCGGTCCATGAATGAGGAGCTTGTCCCGGTCTTCTGGGCTGCTACTGGCAGTCGCAAAGATGTGGACATCATCAAAGGGACCGCTGAGTACGTTGATTACAAAGTCAACCAAGACATCCACTAACCAACACTAACCAACCGGGGGCGCTGCCCCCTAAGGAACAACTATGAATCTGGATACTAAAATCCAAGAGAACAACCTGCTCGTCAGGGTCCGTATGACTAAGTTCGGCAACACAAAGCGTGACAAGTCAATATCTAATGAGGTGACTGAGTCCAAGGGTGCGAAGGACAAATTGATCCGGGTCAACAAGACCCTGTTTGATTCTCCTGTAATCAAGTCTCTTAACTCTAATCAGGGGCAGATCAGGAATCACACTATCCCTGACCACGGCGCATTGTGGGACGGTGACGGCTGGTATATTCAGGGCGTGGCGATGTTTGACAAGTTCGATGCTGAGATGAAGCGCAAGATCACAAAGCAGAACGACCTCAAGGCTGAGTTACGCAAAACTTACCCGGACATACTTGATCGAGCGCGGAGGGACTTGGGCGCTGCATTCGACATTAACGACTACCCAACGGTAGACGAGGTTGTCGATAGCTACAGCATCAAGGTAGAGAAGAACAAGATACCAGACTCTGATATCAAGCTTAATCTGCCCAAAGCTGCACTCGATAAGATGAAGGCAGACATCGAGGCCAGCGTGACTGAGCGTGTCGAAAACGCTACTCGCAGTGTGCATGACCGGGTTGTGGATGCATTGCAGGACTTTGTCGATGGCATGGAACGCCACGGTAAGAAGGCTCCCGGAGCTAAGAGGGCCAGCAAGTTCTCCGACAACACTGTGTCGAAGCTTGCCAACCTTGCCGGTTCTCTGCCGCATCTCAACATCACTGGTGATCCTAAGCTTACCCAAGCTGCCAACGATTTGCTGACCCGTTTCTCTAACCTCAACCCTGAGGATTTACGGAAATCTAAGGTCCAGCGCAAGAAGGCTAGCGACTCTGCGAAGGACATCATCGATAACTTAACTGGGCTTTATGACTAAGGAGGTCAAATGAACCTAGCGTATTCTGAGGACAACACCTACTTGGCTGGAGAGATGGTCAAGAAAGCTATCCGTAGGCTGGCGGTCAACCCCAACACGATCTACTTCTGTATGAGAATCAACATGCTCAAGTTGGTCCCAACCTATGACATCCAGACTATGGCGACTGATGGCGTTCACCTGCTCTACAATCCTGATTGGATACTCACCCAGACTATGGACGAGCTTGAGTTTACGAATGCTCACGAGGTCGTGCATGTGGATTCTTTCCATATGACTCGCAAGGGTGACCGTGATCACGATATCTGGAACATGGCTTGTGACTTAGCTATTAACCCGGCACTGGTTAAGATTGGACTCAAGATGCCTGAGGGCGTCTTGCTCGACTGGAGCTATGAAAACATGAGCGCAGAGCAGATATATGCCAAGCTCAAAAAGCTCGACGATGCTGGAGAGTTACAGCGCCCCAACGGCCCGATTGCTGGCGAGGTTCTCCCTGCACCTGAGGGTGATGGTGAGGGTGATGATTATGATGAGCGTAGGAAAAACGCCTACGGCACTCCTGTAGAGATCGCCAAGGCTATGGAGCGGGAGATTGCTGCACAGATGCATCAAGCCAAGACTATCGCTGACAAGATCGCTGGCCGTGGCAACTTTGCCGTGGACAAGCTTATCGATGGCATTGGAGCATCTACGGTTAGCTGGGCTGAGGAGCTGAAGGCTCTATTCACGAACTTCAACTGTGCAGAGAATACCTTTGCTAGACCCAACCGTAGGCTTCTATCTACTGGCTGGATACTGCCAACACCTAGGCGTGAGCCTACTGGTGAGCTGGTCATTGCGATAGATTGCAGCTTCTCGATGTTCACGGCTGAAGAGCTGAGGGTGATCGCATCAGAGTTGCAGGACATTGCCGACTCAGTCATGCCCAAAAAGATTGTGGTTATCTACTGCCATGAGGTTGTTTGCGGTGTGTCTGAGTTCGAGCGCGGTGATGAGATCAAGCTGCACGTTCCTGAGAGCGGCGGCACTGAGTTCAACCCGCCGTTCAACTATGTCCATAGCAAAGATCTAGATCCCTGCGCGATGATCTACTTCACTGACGGGTGGGGCGATGTCGGCCCTGAAGCTAGGCACAACTTCTACGAGCCTGACTTCCCGGTCATATGGGCGACTACCGGCAGAGCACCGTTCTTCCGGGGTTGTGAGCCTTTTGGTGAGGTGATCATGCTGGACCCTGAGAACATCTAACATTCCAACTGATGAGTGCTGGCTTGCTACCAGCGTGAAAGCGTCTTAGGAGGGGCGCTCTTGGAAAGCAAAAAAGGAGATCAACAACAATGCCTAGAGAAATAATATTTGGAGGCGAAGAAAACCCTACCTACATAGTCGATTGGGATTGGGAGGAGGCCTTCAGTAAGTTTGGCTTTGAAGACGGCGATGGCTGGAATGGCACTGATATCGTTGCGGCATTTATCGAAGAGCAAGGTTATGAAACTGAGTGCGATACTTGGGGATGCCACAACTACATGATTTGGGACATCAAGAGATCAGGAGCCTCAATCATACCTGACGGCGTTAAGGCTGGTTATACCCATCCACGCTTATGGATTCCAAAAACATTACAGGAGAAGCTTGATGAAGAGTTCGAGGTGGGCAAGATGTTGCCAGCCAAGACCCTAAAGCATGCTGCCCTTAGACTTAGTATGAAACAAAAGTGGTGAGGAGTGATGGACGAGAATAGAAAAGAGGTGGTGTTGAATAGAATCAACAAAAGGATTTCTGATTTACAGGATCAGATTGAAGAGGACGAGCTTATCTATGGATATAGCCAGCACCTTGGTGAATTGTGGGGTGAGGTTAAGGGTCTCAAGAAAGCTGAACGATTGATAAGGGGGTATGAATAATGAGAATGCCCAAAGAAATTACCCAAGCTTGGCTCAAGAAGAAAGGCTGGGAATTAGTGCAACTGCACAGGCCAAGCGGATACAGGCTGTACTTTGTGACCAAGAAAAAGGGCAATCACTGCACCTTGATTGAGGCCGCAAACCTCAAGAAGAAGCGAGAGCACATCTCAGAACTTCGCGGGGCTAGGCCTGTCATCCGCAAAAAAGGTAAGTGGATCGTGGATATGGATTCGTTTGCCTATTGAAATCACCTACCTAATGAGTCATATTCTACTGACTCCTGCTACGTTTTCTCCCAAGAAGTAGCAACCCTCCTGCCCCATCCGGGGTAGGGGGGAATCCTCCCCCAAACTCTGACTGTTCAATTGTTAAGCACCTCAGCGGTTTTTATCAGCCGTGAAAGAAATCATATAGATTGTCCTCTACCGACTCCGGTGTTTTTCTGTCATCCGCCATACCCCCCCTGTTATTTCCCTCCACAACACCCAACCTACAAGGCGATATATACACGAACCTCCCAACCGCTGTATTTTCATTACCACTGGTAACCACAATACCGGAGTAGGAACCAACCCCAACATTTTGTGTCCCTTCAAATTAGGTACGTCTTGCATCCAAAAAAAGGTACGTCTTACATCCAAATGTGAAAATAAAATACGGTTAACATATCACCCTCAAAACCCTCAAAAGGTTGCATGCTTTCATAGCTGCGTTTCAGGCGTTTTTATCAGCCCCTTTTAGTTCTCCCAGGGCAACCTGGAACTGATCCGGGAGGCAAGCTGCTATATGAAGTCGAGAACTTCTTGCAGTGTTTCGATGTCTGATTGTTTCTTGGTGGGTTTGTCTTCTATGACAATTGAGTATGTGATGTGAGTAGCTTGCTCAGAAAATTCTTGGGTGATTCTTCGTAGAGTCCTGCTCAGTCCGAGAATCAGATCGTGCCTTCCCTTGGGGATACCGCTACCGAAAGCGCCTACCATGTTGGGTGACCTGATGTAAGCGCCAGCGTTCACTGCCTGTGCTAGAAGTCTTTCTGCCGCCTGATGCTGAGGTATGGTGATGCTTTTGTTAATCAGTAACTTGTCAATAAATAACTGATTAGTGACCCTAGCTCTGCCGATGCCGCTGTCAGACTTCTCCAGTACAGTCGTATGTTTTTGATGTATGGCCGGTGTGCCTACATCATTTACTTCTATATCCTCCATTCCTCCTCAGTCTCATGCCAGTCTTTTGATCCCTCTATCTCATAGTCCCGCTCGAAGGTGGGGTTAGAATACACCCCTGTCGGTATGTCGTAATCCAAAGTTGTGGACCCAGTTGTGCCTATCCATTTAAACCTAGCCTTCCAACAATGTATCTCAGTCACCTTATCAGGGCTGAGGTGTACCGTCACTCCTAAGTCGGCCTTGGCAAAGAAGGCAGCACTGCCCGATATGTTCATCCCCTTGGGAACAGCAGTTGACCCGTCCGGGTTGGTTGCCATTTTTGCCGGGTGAGCAACGAACCATATGTGAACCTGATTAGCTCTGGCAAAAGACACTAGCTTTGTCAGCATCTCATTGATGCCCGTGTGCTCGTTCTCACTGGTCTTTGCCTGACTTAGATAGTTGTATGGATCTATGCAAACACCCCTGATACCCAGCCGCATGACGCTTTGCCTCACAGAATCCAAGATGCTGTCGATGGTTGCAGGTTCGCCGCCTCTCTGCTCTAAGAATAAGAAGTGATTAGATACCCAATTCATAGCCTCAATTGACTCTGCTCTGCTCATCCTTGGCGCTTTGTCGTTTGGAAAGAAAGGTTTGCCTATCTTCTTTTCACTAAGCTTCGCTATGTGAATACTGGGTGGGTTCTCGAAAGAGGCTACCGCAAACTTCCAGCCATGATTCTCTGCAAGGTTGACCATCATCTGATCAACAAACTCAGACTTACCACTGCCGGGTAGGCCAGTAACGATAGACAATTGACCGGGTAATATCGTGAACAGCTTATCGACAGTAGATAACCCGGTGGATAAACCTCCGACTAATCCGTTGTCATACAACTTCTCGATGTCCAGTGCGTAATCACTGGCGCTGTAGACGCCTTCAAGTGGCAGAGCTAATGCCTCATCTATGCATTTGACCAACACATCAGGACCAACCTTTTGTACTACATCGTTAGCATCTTTACAGGAATCAGGCCATTTTACAGACCAGCACTTGGCTCTGCCTATTCTCCTTGCCAGCTCCTCAGCTAACGCAGTACCCGGCTCATCAGAATCAACGGCCAGAATCACCTTGTCTACCTTTTCGATTAAATCTTTAGCGGCCCATATGTAAGAAAACTTATTGTCTTCTTCCGGGTCCACGGTCTTCTTAGATACTTTCTGTGGAGCGCCGTTGGGTACGCTGACCACATTGCGTACACCAGCAGACGCACAGGCAAGGACATCCATCTCTCCCTCGACTATGATTAGCGTGTCGCAGTCGTCGGATAACTGATCGATACCCCACAATGTTTTGGCAGAACCGTCCTGCGTGAAATGCTTGCCGATAACACTACGCCACTTAACAGCTTCTTTCTCACCATACACGAAACCCAATGATGATAGTTGTCCCGCCCCGTTAAAAAACTTTGCTCCCCCAATGACCGGGAAATCCCTGACCTTGTCCGGGTCAATCGATCTAGTGCTTAAATACTCATCAACCAATTCTTTATTCGTTTCTTTCGGAACACTGATAGCTCGAACCTTGGAGGGTTCCGGTCTGAAGCTTGGGTGGACGAGCTTACCGGCCAATCCGCAATGGAAGCACTGGTAAAGCGTTTCGTTCCCGCTGACAGTGAGACCCATTGATTTGTCGGTCTTTTTCTTTCGCGTGTTGCCACACTCAGGACATTGAATCCTAGCGGATTCGGTGTAGCCACTAAGTATCTTTTCCAAGTCTTCCTTGGTCATTTTGTTGCACTCCTGCTTTGTTTGTGTTTTTATCCATATAATCGCTACGGCGATAGGAATATATTCCGTCTGTCATATCCCTTAGGAAAGATAAACAGACATATAAGAAGACACGGAATATCCTCATCTAGGAATATTCCTAAGCTTCTCAATCATGTAATCCCAACTGACTAATCTCCCTTCAGTCTCAAGCCAGAATCGACATTGATAGAAAATGTCATCTTCCCTCATCTAGTTCCTCCAGCAAATCATTCACCGCCCTCTTTCTTTGCGCTCCCTTGAGAGGGAATATCGCAAAAACTTTTTCAGAAAACTCTTTCGGATTTGTTTGTTTCATCCTCAGGAAATGAAGCATAGCATCAACCCTTGTGTGCTCGTTAGTCGAAGCAAGATCTTTTAATGCTTGCTTTTCAATCGAGAGTGTTAACTGTGATCTCCGCTCTTGGTTCATCTTTATCAAGCCCCCAAAAAACATGCTTAACCTTAACCTGTCTGTCGTTCTTGTAAATCAGATCCTGCATACAATCCAAGATAACCGACTCATCTAAGTCCGGTCTCCTGGTCGCATAGTAGATCTTTATGATCACCTCCAAATCACCCTCTAGAAGCTCCTGTAAGGCCTCACACTGGGTTTGGAACGACTTAACGTACTCCCGCGCCTTCTTGCTCTTAATAAACGCTGGACGGCCTTTTATGGTTACCAACTGCCTACTGTTTGCTTTCGACGCTGGCTCACCATATATTATACGCACTACTGTTGTCAAAGCATTCTCGATATGTTAGGCTTGTTTTCGCTATGGTAGCAAAGGGAGCAGGAGTTTGGGAAAACTTAAACAGCACCTAATTGGTGAGGAACAAAAAGGAAGGATCTATTTCGATGAATCAGAGTGCAGATATGTTAGTGATCGAGGACAACATCCCGATGCCGCAGGACAATCGGTCTGGGGAGAAAGGGAAGTTACCGGAAAACCTAAAGCAAACGCTGTCGAGTATGAGCGAAGGTCAGAGCTTCTTCATAGAGGTTGATGATGAATCGGTTAAATCTAGGATCAATGCTTTGCGGAGCGCAATCAGGAGATTCCAATCTGATCCTAAGCAGGGTTACCACAGTGACTGGTTGTTTAGTGTCAGGAAATATCAATACCCGGAACCAGATCTCAGGAAAGGGGTCAGGGTCTATAGAGTTAAACTGACGAGAGATTAGATCTCTCAAAACTGGAGAATCAAAAGTGAGTGATGATCAAGTAGTTCTTGAGGATAACGTGCCGCTGCCTAGTAGCTTGGTGCGGAGATCGTCTAGGCAAAAGTATGTTGAGGTAATGTATAGGATGGAGGTGGGTCAGTCTTTTGTAGTCGATGATGTTTCGGCCTTGGGAGCTATAACAGACCCCTCAAAAAACAGAGCTGCTAATAATTGGACCTGCATTGCTAGAATGAATGCAGAGAACAAGGGACACAAGAAATGGACCGGACGTTGGGTGGAGAAGCATAAGTCCATCAGGGTTTGGAGAGTGCTTTGATTGAGATAGAAGATGGCATACCTGTGCTAACCCACAAGGCTTGCAGAAGATGTGGGAAAAAGTATTCCGATGAAAACCCAAGGGGCCGTTACTGCTCTGATGAATGCAGATCTATTGCAAAAAGAGAGCAGGTCCACGAAGCATCAAGAAGGGACAGAAAAGATTACCTAAGGGCGCGTAAAAAGCTTGCTAAATGCTCAACGCCCCGATGCAAGAATAAGGTGTCTAAAGAGCTACCTGATGGCACTCCTGTCTGTAGAACCTGCATGATGAAGCACAATGTGTATGGGGGTGTTAACAAACCATCTCCAACAATATCTCATCCAACTACAGGATTTAGAAAGAAAGGCTTTGCTCACAAATCAACTAGGCAAGAAATCTTAGAAGCAACCTCTGATTGGCATCAACTCAAAAAGGATGTCAGGCGCAAAAGACAAAAGGCATGGTTTGCCAAAGCCAACAAAGTCTACAAAAAAAGTGGAGCTACAAAAGCATTCCAAGACTACAAAAAAGATGGTGGGCGATAGGAGATGAAGATAACTAACAACTTCAAACTTCCCAAGGTGGTTGTCGATGCCCTGACCTTTGACGAGTACAGCCGGGGGGCTAGCAATAGATCGGTCACCCAGCTTATAGACTCTCCCAGGATTTCGATTTTACAGAGAGAGAACGAAGAAGAGATTGAGCAAGATGCAGTGGACTTCTTGTGGAGCAGGTTTGGCACTTCCGTACACGGAATGTTCGAGAAGAGTCTGGAGGACAACGAAGACCAGAACATTCTGAGTGAGGAACGATTGTTCGCAGAGGTGGATGGGTGGACGATATCCGGGGCGATAGACCTGCAAGAGATAACCAAACGAGGCGTGATTATCAGTGACTACAAGGTTACGAGCGTCTGGAGCGTGATATACGACAAGCAGGAATGGCACAACCAACTTAACGTATACGCATGGTTAGTGCGTCAATCTAAACAATTGAAGGTTAAACAGTTAAGGATCATAGCGATACTGCGCGATTGGCAACGCAGGAAAGCAGAAGAGGAAGGTGACTACCCGCAATCTCCAATACACATCGTAGAGATCCCGGTGTGGAATCCAGAGGAGTGCGATGAGTATGTCCGGAGGAGAGTATCTCTCCATCAGGAGGCAGAGTATCAGCGGATAACAGACAACGACTTGGTCAAGTGCAGCGACAAGGAACGATGGAAAAAAGACGATACTTACGCAGTGATGAAAAGCGGAAGGAAGAGAGCGTTAAGAGTCTTGAAGACTAAAGAGGATGCAGCAGATTATTTAGAAAGCTCTAGTGAGAGAGGTCTAATGATCGAGGTCAGGACAGGCGAAGACACGAGGTGCGTTCAGAACTGGTGTCGGGTGAGAGACTGGTGTGATCAATTTCAAACTGGAGCTTAATTTGGAAACAGAAAATGGTGAGTTGAATGTGTCATTTGTTTATGACCATAAGAAAAAACAATTGTTAGCGGAGGTGTCTCCGTTGGAACCAGAGTTAGTCACTGAGGGGGTCTACGAAATACTCAACTGGTGCGAAAGATTTTTACATGCAGATGGTGTCATTAACAGCAAAGTGGAGGAAATAAATGAGTGAAGGACCAAGCGTCTATGTGGTTTGGGTTGAGAACCTGGAAGATGACTCAATAACAACACACGGCTTATTCCGGGATACGGAAGAATGTGAGCACTTCTGTGCAGAAGTCGGACTTAGCGAGGAGCACTTCGACATTAGGTTCTCTCCTTTAAACATCTGGGAGGCATACACACATGTTAGGCACTGATAAAGATACCTACGAAAAGATGGTGAGCGTGTTTGCCATAGCGCAGATACCGGGACTAAAGATGGAGGTCAAGTTCGGTCAAGCCAGTTTCGTATGGGAGAAGGGATTCCTAAGCGCGATGCCAATGGTTCAGTACGAAGAGCTAGAGCCTATCGAGGTTGTCACAATTCTTGAGGATGATCTCCACAAGAACTACGACATACCCAAGCGGCACTACCGGAACAAATTTGCGGGATTCAAAAAGAATCCTTTCAGTTCACAAAACTAGGAGAAGGCGTGAAGCACACATACCAAGAGGTTTGGTCAACCTTAAAAGAAATAGACTGTACGGAGCACACGGAGAGCAAGAACGGGTTAACCTATCTTAGCTGGGCGTGGGCATGGGGCATATTCATGGATCACTTCCCGAATGCCTACTACACCTTCCAGAAGACGGAATCACATAGTGATGGTTCCCAGACCGTCCATGTGGCAGTCAGGATACCCGCTGAACACGGGCCGTTAGAGAGAACGATGTGGCTCCCGGTTATGGATTACAAGAACAAGGCGATAGCCAATCCAAGCAGCAGGGATGTGAGTGACAGCAAGATGCGCTGTCTGGTGAAGTGCTTGGCGATGTTCGGTCTGGGACACTACATCTATGCAGGTGAGGATCTACCCCCCGGCAATGAGGAGGAGCAGCCAGAGGCGCCGAAGCAGGAGGCCAAGAAGCCAGAGGTGAAAAAGCCAGAGGCAAAAAAGCCTGAGCCAAAAGCTGAGGCCCCGGCCTGGTCAGAGGAGGACGCAACCAAGTTTGTAGATACCTTTATACAAACTATCGATAACTTTGTGGATGACAAGAAGACCCTCAAAAAGAATTGGTCAGACAATAAGAAACAGGTAGATGAGATCGCCAACAACTACCCTGATTTATACGAGCGCCTGAAGACGTACATGTCTAAGCGACAGGCTTTCATAAACTTCAAGGATGCTTTCACGGGCGAGATCTCTGACGATGCAACCAAAGATAAATACTTCAATGAGTATCTGAAGAAGTATGGTCAGGAGGAGTTCGATTTGGCAGCGCAGAAAATCATAGAGCAACAGAAGAAGAAGGAGGCAGCAAATGGCTGATTTTAATTTCGGTGACTACGGCCCTAAGGATAAGGGCTACCTTGGAGCAAATAAGTTCAAGAAAAAAAATGATCAACCTGATCTACGGGGCAACCTCAAGATAAGCAGGGAACAGCTTCAAGCTTTGTTGTTCCTAGCAAGACAGAAGAAAGAGAATCCTGATTACGACTTTGAGATTAGGATTGATCTATCTGGCTGGAACAACGTGGATAAGAATGGTAAGAAATTTATTTCTTTAAGCGGTGAGGTGTATATACCCAAGCCAGAAAACCTCACTACTTCTGAGGTGTTACAGCCTGAGGAGAAGGACGAGTTCGAGGATGACATACCGTTTTGAGGATAGAGGTAGAGAAATCTAAGATCGGGGAACTGATTGGAGTGTTGTGCTCCATCTGCCCCGCCCGGACTCAGGAGGTTCTGGATACTCTTCTAACGTGTGACGGGGGTCTTGCAATAGAGCTTGGCCCCATGAAGAAGCATAGAACTAACAACCAGGAAAGGTATTACCGCAAGTGGGCTGGTGAGTTTGCTAAGTTTTGCGGTATGACTCCAGACGAGCTGCATGAAGAGCTTTTGTGTAAGGCGTTTGGCAGTGAGGAAAGATTAACTAAATTTGGGATAAGGCGTAGACCTCTCAAGCGCAGCGGAGATACCAGCCGCAGTAATTACTCAGAGCTGATAGACACTCTGGTTATGACCGCAGCAGAAATGGGGTTTATTGTACCGGCAGCGCAGGAGCAACAATAATGCAAAGTCGCAAAGAGGAAATGCGTGAACAAGTAAAGTTGTTTCACGAGAATCATCCTGATGTGTGGTATCTATTTGTTAAGTTTACGAAGGAGAAGATAGACCTAGGATTTAACAATTACTCAGTGAATGCGATCTTTGAGAGGATTCGTTGGGAGAAGGACACTGGCGGTGATGGAGTTGTGAGCTTCAAACTAAACAATAACTACAGGGCTTTCTATTCGAGAGCTTTTATGAAAAAGTTTCCGCAGTATGATGGATTCTTTAGAACGAGAGAACAGGTGTCTGAGCATCAAAGCGCAACCAATATGGAAGAGCTTGGGCCAGATTACTACGAACAGGCGGGGAGTTAACTCACATTTCTCCTTCCAAGGGCTTCCTGCTGGCCTCGCCTAGAAGCAGGAGACCGGGGCGACTTACATCGCTGACACAACCTGCGCCAGCCGGGTCCGGTCGAAGCTGGCAAGAGCGTGGAGTTAAGAACCTCTGGTGAGCGGTAGCGTCAGAGGCCTCCAGCAGTGTTTAAACTGAGTTAGTAGGGTTTGGCGCTGCAAATTAAAGATAAGGTGTGGTGAAGCGTTGTTCCACGCAGAGTTTTTTCGGCAACCAACTGCATCAACTACCGCAAGTTTGACCAGGTGATCTTGTGGCTCTGGTCTGTCACAGGATCATATCAGTAGCACGTTCCCGTCCGTGTGGTCAAAGGCGGGGTTTTAGGGGAGTTACTATGAAGAACATGGAAATAATGATTAGTTTTATCGATGAAAAGGGTAAGCCTGATATGAAGATATTTCAGGCTGTCAGTTTGAAAGATTTACAGACGCTGCCCTTTTATTTGGAGTGCATCGAGAAACAAAATCTGGAGGGGGTCTGCATACGCAAGACTAATCAGAGAGAAGCCAATATTAGAGACCAGTTAGAGTTTATGTCGGCTGGCAGAATGACATTGAAGGAAAAACCGGAGTCACCCACCAAACAGTCTTCTTGATATATCCTCTGTATACGTTGGTATCTTGAACATTTTTTGCAGTTCGGGAACAACTTCTAAAACATACCTTTCGTTGATGTTTAGCTCTCTAATATATTCTTGCTTCTCTTCTGCGCTCATATCAGATTCGAGAACCTTTCTTCTCATTCTTCTGATCTTAGCTAGCCTGTCTGAAACTTTCCTGAGAGCCTTTGATCCACCAACCAGCTCTTCTCTGCCAAGTATGAAAGCATCAACCTCGTCACCTCTACCAGCCTCATAAAGAGACTTAACTGACTCATCCAGCCTCCTGACATAGTCATACATCTCATAGAAATCTTCTTTAACACCACCACCAAACTCTGAGCCAAAGAATCTTCTTGCTATTGGGTACTGGGTAGCATCTCTTGCTGGCAGCACATTTCTGTTGTCTCCCTGTATTGTTGTGCTTCTTAACAATCTGTCAGCTTCAGACAGAACATAACCACCAATAGTTCCTGTATATCCCTGTATCAAATGATCGATCTTGATCGGACTCATACCCGTCTTAGCGCCAATTGCCTTGGCTATCTCTGTTGTGCTGGCTAGCTGTTGTAGGCCTTCTTCTCCTCTTGAGTCTATGTAGACAGGAGTTACAGGCCTCCCCCTGTACAGATCGTAGTTTGTGTAAGCTTCAAGCAAAGGTGTTATGGCCTGAGGCGGTTGCACTGCAAGCGTCCCGGTAATAGCTCTCATGGCTGACTGCTGCGCTTCCCTGGCAGTGGTTCCTTTGTTGTAAGCATCCATTATACGCTCTGGTATGGTTTTAAATATCAGGCCCACCTCGAAAGGGATCGGTATCTTTGCTGGTATTCCAGATTCTCTGGGGATTATCCAATAGTTATCTTTTACCTCTTCTGTTTGCTCTTCGTATTGCTCATCATCACTGACCATCGTGTAGTAATACATGGTCAATGCGGCCAGTATCCCGCCTCTGGCTAGGAATGAAGCAGCGACCTTGCCTCTAGATAGATCTCGATTAGCTGAGTTAGTGCCAGCGGCAGCTCTGGCTAATACATCCAATCCCTGTATTCTGGCATTCAAGAACGGCACTGTTGCAGCTATGACTCTCATCACAGGGTTACTTCCCCTTCTGCCAAAGTTCAGCACCTCCATCGCTTGGAATGTTGCTTCTGCTTCGTTCCCTGTTCTTGCTAATACGTCTTCATATACTGCGTTTCTTGTTGCCGCATCAGACAGCGTCGATGCATGTCCGGTGATATCCCAAAGCTTCTTAACACCGTCAACAAAGTAATTGTTTGATCCTATGTTTTTGTTTCTTTGTCCTAATATCTTCCCTGCAAATTCACCAATATTCTGTGGGTCATTCTTGTAATCATACCCACCAACAACACCAGTTTTCTCCAGCTTCTCCATCCCGCTGAGGAAACCTCTTAACGTATCTACGATGGGGATAAAGTTTGCACCCGATGTGGTAAATGCAGAGAGGGAGTCTCTAAGCATATTAGCTATGACAAACCCAGGCTCTCTGGTAACCATCTCTCTTAAAAATCTTGCTGGCGCTCCAAAGATGTTTGTTAGAGTTCTCTCGACACCTGATGCTGGCTCAATAGTTAATGACTCGTACACAAGCGGATCATCAACATAGAAGTTTCTTTTCTTTCCTCTAACCTTAAAAGACACAACATTTTGACCTGCTGTTTTCTCTCCTTTGCCAACCTCTCTAGCTAGGCCAATGCTATTCATATCTCTTATTAGCCTTTGCTGGGCAACGTTCTTCATACCCATCGTTATAGCTGCGTTCAGATTCAGCGTTATGGCTTCCAGCATGGGAACGTTAAGGGCCTTCTCGCTGCCCCTGATAGCCTTGAGTTCACTGCTTGATGTTAAGCCACCAAACACATTTGGAACATTAGGAAAGGCAGAACCCTCTAGCTGCCTGTAAAAAGGTATGTAGTCAGACTGTAACCTCCAAGCTTCTGCCGTCTGCTCGTTTAACATCCCGGTGTCTTTGAGGAACTTGATGGTATAAGAGTTATAGGCTTGCCATGCGTTATACCAGTCCTTGATTATAGAGTTACCGTCTGCGTCTAAGAATGACTCTGCTGTTTTGATATTCTGTGCGTGATCCGCATCTGAGCCGGGAACTTGCAATCCTCTTGCCTTTAACCTTTCGGCTCTCTTCGCTATGGCATATGACTGCGCTATCTGCTCAAGAGATCCATGCTCTTTCGTGTACAGCATGGACATCAAATCTATTAGTCCATTGTACTGTTTTACTTCGCCCCTATCGTTCCTGTGCTCAAAGTCTACCACCTTGACTAGTCCGTTTTTGTAGACAGGCACACCGTATTGTAATGCAGACGCTGTAATAGCGTTTGATCTGTCAGCAAATAACAGGGCGGCAAGAGCAGAAGAGTCTGCAAGTCTAGGGCCTAACGCCCCTTTCTTTTCATAGTTCTCTACCTGAGCGTATCTATTGACTGCTTTTTGTTTAAGTTGTGTGAACTTTTTATTGAACGAACCCTGATTGAGGACGTTAAGATATGTCTGCCCCGGTGTGTCAGTGGGTATCTCCTGAGAAACCCTGTTTATTGCGGCTTGTTGTGCCGGGTTTATATCCGGGCCGTTGCCTCTAGAGAACAAGGCATCATCGCCGGGATCTAGTTTCTGACCCTTGCTTGGGTCTTTTGCAACTGCTTGTGAGTATGCGGATGACTTTGGATTTACTAGAGGAACATCACCAACAGGTGCAGTTTCTGCTTTCTCTAGGTTTTCTTCTGCTACCTTCTCTGCTACTCCCTCAGGTATCTTCTTTGGTTTTAGCTTGGTTGCTGGGAGCGTGAAGGCTTCGCCGGTCTGCTTTGTAGTTTTTCTTGGAGGAGCTTCACGAAGCTCTCCATCTGCCCCTCTGGGACTTGGGTCACTAGCGCCCCTTCTTCTCTCTGACTCCCTGAGTGCTTTTTCAATTTTGCCACTTGGAACTCCTTTGCTTTCAGCAAGTATCACTGCTGCATCTAGATAGTCGTTATCAGATCCTCTTCCAGGCTGTACACCCAAGGCTCGGAACAACTGCTTCTCAGGATACCACATGAGGGCCTGAAAATCTGCCGTACTAATATCGTAGTTTCTTTCCTTCAACCTTTGCTGGGTAGCCTTAACGACCTCTCGCATGTAAGCCCTTTCTTCTACACCCTTTGGTGTGGCTTGCAACTGAGGCTTTAGGTTCTTTACAAATGTGCCTGTTTTCTTAAATACATCAGGCTTTTGATGATTTACCCCGTTCTTCTGTTTGTATTCCTTGTAAAACTTCTGGTATCTCTTTTCTACATCCCTGATAAAAGAATCCATAAGATCCGGGTCTTCTGTTATCTCTTGAATGGTCTGGGGATAACCTGCTTCAACCTCTTTGATTAGCTTCTTCGGCAGACCGCCAACCTTTTTAAATAGATTAGCAAGCTCATCTCTTCTTGGTTGCAGCTCTTTTGCTGTCTCAAAGGGCCTTCCAACAGCTCTGTTCCACATCCTCATCCACCAGATGTCCATCGTAAGAGGATCGTAGTTCCCCCTGATGTTTTGGTAGAACCCTTGGCCTATCTTAGGCCCTAGTATATAGCTGACTTTTACATCTACATTCGCGCCCTCAGCAGATGGTATGACCATTGCTTCATAGCCAGCCAGTCTGTTGAACTCTTCAGCAACCTCCCTCAAATCTCTGACCTTTACATCTTGATCAAGGAACTCATATATTGGCTGATCGAACTGATTTGATGTTTTTCTTAGGTTTTCGTAAGCGTTGTAAAACTTAAAAGCCTGTAGCATTGCTTCGTTACGCTCACCACCAAGATCGAACTGAGCCTTTGTCTCTGGCAGCTTTTTGTTCTTCATGTAAGAGCTAAACAAATCGTTAGCAATCTTGAAGTTATCTACAACAGCCTGTCCGTTAGAGGTCACAGCAAGCAAGAAGTCAAACAGAGCCTCGTTTTCTTTTGACTTCATTATCCTTGGATCTACCAAGCGCATGATATCTTTGGCAGACTTGATCTTTCTGTCGTACCAACCAATAGCATTACCATCCCTATCGAGGGCAGACAAAGCCTCTGTTGCAAGCATGTCTGATATTATCGATATGTTTTCTTCTGTGTACTCAAATGGAGTCGTTCTTCCTGTGGCTCTCTCCCACTTCTCTTGTAGGAATGTTGCAGCTTCTACAAGCGTCCTCTTTCGCTCTGGCTTGTAGGTGTTGTTCTTCATCGCCTCGACATCTTCTTCTGTCGGCATGATGTCAGTGTTGGTCATACCCATGCTTTCTGCTTTACCCATCTCTTCTAGGGGCCGTTTTGATAGCATTAACCCGCCAACATCGATTGGGTCTACATAACCCTCCCGCCTGGGCAAATCAGATACACCGGCTTTTGCAGATATCGCTCTAGATTCTTTGTCTGTGAGGATTTTAGTGACCTTGATACCGCCACTAATCATCCAATTTTCAAACATGTTCGGGTTGGTTTTGTAACGGTAGTAACCGTTCTCTGGCATTTGATCAGTTATGTCTGCCGTTGATACATCGATTGTCCCATCTTTCTTTGCTCTAGCGTTTGCATTCGCTACAGATTGCCAATCAACATCCGCTGGAACCTCTATCTCTGCCCACACTTGATCGTCTTTTCTAAAATCTGGCTTAGAAAGATTTTTTCTGGTCTTGCCACCTATGTGTGGGGCAATAGGTAGGTCGCCCGAATGAAATCCCGGCCTGAAAGCTACGCCCTGTATTGCTTTGACATCTGGGCTTTTAATAACCCCAAGATCAAACAGCCTTTGAGCCTCTTCTGGCTCTACATTTACCCTACCGCCTGTTGTTGCTTTTACATAAGGTTTTCCATTTGCTCCCATGAAAAAACCTTTAGCTCCTTCCGTCCTTGGATCTGTTGCCTTTATCCACTCACCAACCGGGATCGGGGTAGCGCCTTCAACAAACAGCGGATAAATCTGTCCGTCTTTGTAAGTAAATAGTTTGTATGCCTTTACTACGTTGTCAGGCTCTCTCATTGGCTTTGATTTGCGGCTAAAGTTTACGACATCTGCCGTATAGACCTCTTCTGCGTCTTGAGCAATATCTGACTCAACAAAGTCTGGTATCTGCTGACCAGCGCCTACTTCTTCGGCAAGAGTTTTTGCTTCAGGCCCTAACGCAACCTTTGTCTTCCCTCTTCCTTCTGATGCTTTGACATCACGGAATATTCTTCTTCTTGTTTCTCTTTCTGTTCTTTGTATTCTTTCTCTGGCCCCTATCCGTCCAGAAGTTATAGCGTTTACTATGTCTTCTGCGCTAGTAAACCCTTCTTTACGCAATGAAGAAACAAGATTTCTAAAGAACTCAACAACTCGCGTAACAAGTGATCGTGGCTTTCCTTGCAGTACCTTCGGGTTTGCTACAGCATCTCTTACAAGCTCTGCAACAGCTTCTTCTACTTGCTGATCAGTGGTTAAGTTTCCGTAGTTTTTTATAGCCCAATCGAGATATGTTTGATTATTTTCTTTCTCTTTGTTTATGGCTGCGTTACTTAGGAGAGACCACTCTTTAGTCGTGAACAGATCCAATTGACGCATCGCGTGAATCATCTCGTGATCCAAGACACTAAGCACCTCAGCCTCTACCTCAGCATCGCTTAAAGACTTTTTGCCTAATATTTCGTTTATTCCTAGGAATATCTGATTAAGAGATGGAGAGTAATAACCTTCCGCTCTTCCCTCTGGATCTATGTCGGTAGCGAATGCGAATCTACCGCTACCTCTTGAACCTCCAACCAGTATTGACTCCGCATCTCCATCTCTTACTGGCCTTATTCCGTAGTAAAGTTGACCATCTGCACCTCTAACTGCCGTATTAAGGGCATTATCTAAATTTACGGCTACATCTTTGAGGCCATACCTAGCCATCCTTTCTTTAATTGATTTTCTTAGATCTTCTAATTTCCTTGGCGGTGGTAAAGCAAGAGGGGCGGCGGTGTCTACTGCAATCTCTTCTGTTACTGTTTCTTTTACAACAGGGTCTATCGTTTGATTTTTTAGATCTTGTTTGAGTTCTTTTCCAGCAGCACTTTCTGGAGCTATACCAGCAACTATAGATGCGTTATCTATGTCGTTTGTTTTTTGATAACGAGACAATGCAGCCCTGAACTGTGCTCCGGTGTACTTTTTCTCTTTGAATAGGGGTAGTTTGGTGGGTCTATCGAATCTCGGTAAAGATCTTATCTTTTGATAGAAAAGCCTTTGATTGGCCTCCGTTTGAGAGCTGAGGGGTTTGGGAGATCCAGTAATCTGTTTTGCTAGGTATCTGATCTCTGGAGATCCAACCTCAGATGTTATGTTCTTTGATTTTAGTAGCTGCTGTAAGCCCTTGAGATCAGCGTTTACGTTACGCATAACGCCTTTGTTTACGGCAGATCTATTGGTCGTGTTGTTTAGTTGATTTGAGTAAGCAATAGCATCTGCTTGGGTCTTAAACCTTACAATCTTTGGCGGTTTCTTCTTTGGATTCTTTTTGATTGCAGCATCTTTTTCGAGAGTAGTCAGAGGTCTACCCTGCAACGTCTCTCCAGCACTGCTGTAAACAACAGGATTGCCATTTTTGCTGAGGCCAGCCTTGTATGTTTCTGTCTCTGGTAATCCGTTTAGCCTGGTATCTGTCAGGTTGTAAAGCTGCTGATCGTTCAGCACAGACTTTACCTCCTGAATAGTAAATGTTTTAGTGGGAGGCAATCCCTTTCGCATTCTTTTGGCGTTTATTCTTTGAGATGCCGTCATGTTTCTGGGGCTGACACCCTCTGCTATCAAATCCTTTATGTTTGCAAGCTCATCAAAACCTCTATCCTGAGTAGTCTCTGCTGCACCATCAATTGCAGGAGCTGAATAGGTGTTTGAATCTGGATGATTTGCTGCAAAGTTATATCTCTGCAAAGAATTTATCTGAGACTCGTTATAAGACTGACCAGATGTCTTGATCGCTGCATCGCCACCAGCATAGACATTGTTGTTTATGATTTGAGTATTGAGATGACCAGCTAAAGCGAATGCTTCTTCTGATGTTTGTAGGGGTTTGCCGTATCGGTTGCCTTTTGAATCTTCAACAAGAAAGACCGGAGCGCCGTCTTTTAAAGTTGTGGCATCAACTTGTTTGCCTCCGTAGTCTTGCGGAAGCTTCACGGTAAACATGTTGTTACCGGAGGGAAAACTATCTCCCATAGTTCTGCTAATATGCTGGGCATAAGCCAGCATTCTGTCTTGAGGGGAGGAAGAGAGTATAGATTCGCTTGGTTCCACGGCTGTAATAACCTGAAAGCCGCTCTGTGCAGCAGGAACAGCCTGTCCATTTACTGATGTAATTACCTCGCCTTTGTCTGGAACATTAACGAAGGTGGTTGTGGTTTCGTTTGGTTTGCCTTTATTGCGTACTCTTACACGCTCTTCGGCTTGGAAAGTGGTTCCGTCTGTAGTATCTACCATAGATACATATCTAGAACCCGTTCTTATTGATGGGGTGATTTTTCTGCCTACAGGCTGATCTATCTGTGATGGATCTATTTGCTTCGATTGTTCAGCAAGAACCCTGTTTGACTCTCTGTTTGCTTCTGCTTGAAGCCTTTGCTCCGCATCTAAAGTCTTTTGTATCTCTAGATCTTGAGAAAGAATCTTTTCTCTGTCTTTTATTGCTTGATCCTGCTGCTCTCTAATCTTCTTTTCTGACTCGAAAGCAGAAGCACTAGCAGCATTGTTTCTTCTGCCAGCAGCAGCATTTAAAACTAGATCTGCTCCAGCACCTATTGCACCGCCAATAGTGAACTCTTCAAAAAGATTGCCACCAGCTATCTCAAAATTAGGATCGTATACGTTCTTCTGTATCGCATCTTGAGCTATGCTTGCAGAAACCTCTTGTAAACCCTCTTCTGTACCGGACCTGAGAGCAGACGAAAGTCTTTCTTTTATTCCTGATGGTAACTTATCGCCTTTACCGCTAATTCTTTTTAGCAATCTAGATGGTGTTATTAATTCACTAAACCCAACTACAGTACCACCTAAAACGGCCAGGTTTTCCTGATCATCAGTTACTTCTATGCCACGATCTCTCGCTGCCTCTATTCTTTGTGCAGCTTCCCCAGCACCTGTTCCAGCAGCTAATGACCCCATCCCAGTTGCTTTTAATGCTGTAGCGCCTTTGCCAGCCATACCAAGCAGCTTGATCGCCCCAGCGGGGGTAAAGAAAGAGGCAAAGGAACCAAGTCCTTCGCCAAACTTTGTAGCCCATGTGTCTCTGTACGCCGTATCGGCCCCCATAGCCTCATCTACAGCAGCTCTGCCTTCTCTGGCAGCTTTTACTAGCGCATTGTCTTCACCACTATCTATTAAATCCTCTGCGCCCACAAAGTCTGTGGCAGCGTCAGCAAGCTCCGCGAGACCCTCTCCAGCAGTAAGAAATGCGTTAGCAAACCCTCTTCCTACGCCTTTAGCTGTCTCGAATGCTTGGCCTGAAATGGTTCTTTGTGACTCGTAGGGATCTAGCCCTAGATCAGAGTATGTGGCAACTCCATTGTCTACAAGAGTCTTTGCTAGGTCATATTGAGTGATGTTTTCTGGAACATTCTCTATTACTAGTCCGTTAGGTAGGGTTACATTCATTCAGAAATCTACCCGCCAAACTCGCCTCTGTTTAGTGACGCAAAGTCAACTGTGCGGCCCATCTGACCTGCGCTTACAAATTCATCAGCAGGAAGCTCTCCATCTGCACCCTCTACCGAAAGGCCAAGATAATTTAAAGCCGTTGACAGAGGAACCCCTAACTCAGCAGCAACACTTGCGGTTATCCTTCTTTTTTCTGCCGCTTTAGCTATTGGATCGTTCATTAACCTCATGCTCTCCTTGCCGATGTTATCTGTAAGAGCTTTCATCTGTCTGTTCACTTCTGTGCTTAACTTTGAAAGCAGGGTATCTAACCTGGTTCCTTTTTTGCCACCAGCAATAGAATCATAATACTCTTGCCGTATAGCCCTATCTCTCGCAGCTTCTCTTATCTCTGATGCTGTTTCTCCAGCCTTTTGCAGACCCTCTGCAAGATCACCTTTTGCAATGCCAGCTCCTAACTGCACCAACGCAAACGCCAAAGCTTCCTTTTTAGCTGCTTCTTCGTCAGATATGACTCCAGCAGCTTTATCTTCTTTGACTTTGTCTAGGTAGGCTTGTGCCTCGTTTATATTTTTTTCTCTAGCGTCCTGATCTGCTTGCATTTGCGCTGCTTCTTCCGCAGCAACTCTTTCTGCTTCAGACGCAGCTTGACTTGCCTCTTCTTCTAAGTCTTTTACCTCTTGCCTCTTTCTTTCGCCTCGCGTCACAACCCCTCTTTGTCTTACAATTTCTTCTGGGTCTTCATCAGGCCTTACTGCCTGAGAAAAGCCCTCCTCTCTAGCTAAAAGTCTTTCCTCTCTAGACATTGGAGTTACAGGGGCAGTAGGCATTTTTATTGTCTTGCCCTGCATAGGAGTGTATGTGTCTGCTATTTCGGCACCAATAATCGCTTTCTCAGCATCTTCTATGACCGATGTTTTTGGAGAACCCTCAATAGTAGTCAATCCAGCCAAATCAACATTAGTGGTGGTAGGATCGATGCCTCCTCTACGACTACCCTCTACCCGGTTTACTAATTCAGGCATCCTGCTTACAGCACCCTGTCTTCCTGTAGCAATACCTGATTTTATTTTAGAGTCTGGGAAATACTCGTTCATAAGCTCAGTAGGAGTTTTTGCCCCTTGTTTTTGAACGGGGGCCTCTACAACCTCTTCTGTAGTTACAACAGTCTCCCTTTCTTGAGGGAACGGTAAATTGAGATCTGGAATATCAATCTGGGCTACTGGCGGGGTAACCTGACGCTGATTTGCCTCCGCTATCTGCTGCTGTATCTGA
>CEOR01008938.1_pt1 | contig 23427 bp, 22 predicted proteins | sample 530661 | NCBI WGS metagenome assembly CEOR01 (sample SAMEA2620836, study PRJEB7988) | marine metagenome | biome: marine biome (ENVO:00000447); feature: deep chlorophyll maximum layer (ENVO:xxxxxxxx); material: "saline water (ENVO:00002010), including plankton (ENVO:xxxxxxxx)" | depth 65 m
TAAGAAACGTAAAGCTGGTGGAGTTGGTAGTCGTGCTAAATATTCTAAAAAGGTAGCAAAAGCAGTAAGGAGGTCTAAGTGATGGCTTATAAAACAAAAAAGAAGAAAACATCAAAAAAGAAAAAGTATGGCTACTGAGAAGATTAAAGGTGTGAGTCTAGCTGGACTTAACAAAAGACAAGTAACAGCTATGAAAAGACATGGTAAACATCACACAGCGAAACACCTTAGAGCTATGGTTGTAGCAATGAAAAAAGGTGAAACATTTACACAGTCCCACAAGACTGCAATGAAAAAGGCAGGTAAATAATATGGCAGCAAAAAAGAAAGACCCCAAATTGACAAGAGCAGGAGTATCAGGTTATAACAAACCTAAAAGAACTCCTAATCACCCAAAGAAATCACACGTAGTAGTTGCTAAAGTCGGAAGTAAAACTAAACTTATCAGGTTTGGACAACAAGGTGTGAAAACGGCAGGTAAGCCAAAGAAGGGTGAATCAAAAAGACAAAAAGCAAGGAGAAAGAGCTTTAAAGCCCGACATGGTAAAAACATTGCAAAAGGTAAAATGTCAGCAGCATACTGGGCAAATAAAGTAAAGTGGTAATATGGCAATAACAAGAGATTCGACAATGACCCTAGATAAACTAGGTACAAGAGTCAGATTACTGACAGGTATAGAATCTGCGGAAGTAGATGATAGTGATTTGTCGGTTCTCGTGACTATGGCAATTGAATGGGTAGAAGAGCAGGAAGGTACTTCATTTACAGTGAATACCAATGATTTAGTAGACCAAGCAGTCTGTTACTATACGTCTTATTTATTATGTATAGCACAGAACGGTATGGGAGTAGAAGATATGAAGATAGGAGATATTTTTATGTCATATACAAAAGATGACCCATACGGCAAATTCTTAGACATGGCAAATGATGCTTTGTTACAAAAGAATGCACTAAGTATAAAAACTTCTACCTATAACGCAGACCCACAATTGGGAGATATAGATTGGAAAAAGAACATTGATGGTTCAAGTAGCACTCTGAATGTTCGTAAACGTCCACGCAATATAGGATAGTATGAGTAATTTAAAACTAGGTAGAGTAAACATGCCTAAACTTCTTAGGCAGATGAGACATCGTACAAGTCAAGTACGTGACCTAGTTTTTATTAGAGACCCAATTTATAGGAAATCAACTAAGACCACTAAATCAGGTGGTACATTAGCAGGACCAGCTGTAAATTTCGGTTATGAGCAAGATAGCTATGCAGCGCAATCTGAGGGCACGAATGCTGCTTACCATGCAGACAGTCCAGAACTCATTCTACCGGGCCTTAAATGCCTTCAAAGCCCTATTGTTAGCCGACAGGGTGAATTAGAAAGGACAGGACACAGGATAACAGGTCAATGTACATTCTATGCACCATCATTAGATTACATTCTTGCTCTAGATAATTTTAGTGAAACAGCTCAATTTAATGAGTTAGAAACTTACGACAAGTTAATAGATATAGAAAGAGTAATATATACAGCACCCAGCTATTCAGCAACAAACACATCTCACACAATAAAAACGTTTGATGATAAGTCAGCTGGTTATCAACTAGATAGGCTTCAATTTAAAATAAAGTCGGGCACTACATTAACGAAGATAGCTCTAAGTGGTAATGAAGGAGGCACAACTAAGAGTCTTACATGGAGCGGTTCATTGGCTCTATCTAGCAGCGAGTATATCACTATTGATGTGCCCTTGAGAGATATAGATGCAGGTGAGACTACATCGGTCTATAAAGATGGTGTCAGGACAGAACTTACAGCTGGCACAGATAACACTATATTAGATATAGATAAGCTCTATGGTGCATCCACTTATGATTTATTGAGCCTAGTACTTACTACAAGCTCTGGCTTAGTAGAGCTTAAAGATATATATTTCTATAAAGAAGCTGAATGGAGAATAGATGCCATCAAAGATTATAGAGATGAATATATGGAGATAGGTGCTGTTAGAGTGAGAGGAGATAGAGGAAGTAGGAGAAGAGCATATGGCTAAAGATTATTTAAATGTAATAGAAAGAGCCCTGATGATGGGTATAAGTGATAAAGTTAATAATTTAACTGGAAGTGGTGACGATATATTTGTATATGGACAATTCCCAGAAACAGAAGAATTGAAATTCCCATGTATAGTAGTACAACAGGTAGCTTCAGGAGTAGAAGAAAACTTCTTTGGTGAAAGTATAACCTTTGGAGATGATACTAGCCAAACTGGTGAAGCTTATGGTGTTGGATTTATGATACATCTGATGACTGATAAAGAAACAAAAATAACGGTTGGAAGCATAGATTATAAACAGAGAAGATTATTAAACTGGTTAATGTTGAATGTAGCAAATTCATTACATGACATTGATTGGGATACATATGAAGAGGAGGATTTACAAATACTAGAAAGACATGTTCTAGCATGGAATGACATAGGTCATATGCCTCAGTTACAGTGGTATGGAGCATCCTGTCGTATGTCAATAGTATTCTTAAATAAAAGATAATGGCAGGTCAGTCAGTAGTAGTAGGTGGTCTTAAAAGACATAGGGCTGAAGGTTTTCGTGAATCATTTAACGCATCAAGGCAAGGTCCAATAGTTCAAAGAGGTCACGAATATCTTAAGAATAGAAAAACAGACCCTGCTTTACGTGATGCTATAAAAGACACTAAAGGTGCAGTATTTTCTTTGACAGCAGGTTTTATTCCAACATTCTCACAACAATTCAATTCAGCAACATGGTATGATGATTATTCTGGTGCCACAGTTTTAGTAAACGAGGCTTTTAATAAGTCAGGACCAGCTGGGATGTTCTTGCGTGGTAACCATGTGTGGTATAAGTATGCTACTGATTATATTGATACTGTGGAAGGTATACCCGGTAAAGATGAACGTGGTGTACCAGACTTGATAGGAGAACAAAGTATATTAGATAAAATATTTGACCAGTATGTTTCCATGGTAGTAGAACCATCTAAAGATGTTTTAACATCATGGAGAGAAGCGGTAGTTGGTGATTTACAAACTAGTTCTAAAGAAATTATTAGTAAAGATGAATTAGAAACTATAAGAAGTATGGGTAAAAACCCTGATGTTCCTGAAGAAAGAATACCTTCATTATTAGCATCATTAGGATTTGGAGTAGAAGTAGAATTGGAAGGAGATGATAAAGAGTTACTGAAGACACACGGTAGGTCTGAACCTATTGATATAATATTTAAATTTAATGGTCAGATATATAAAATAGATGTTACTCAGAGTAGAATATTATCTTCGGAAGGAGATACAGCTAAATCAACTCACACATCTATGGGAGCACTTAAGACTAATGTTAAGACAGCTACAGGCGCTACGAAAGAAGAATTGTTAGAATTAAGAGGAGATTTAACATCACATTTTCAGAACAGTGCTAAATATATAAATGAAGCTATAACAAGTATATACACAGCCTTTCAAGCCAACCCAGATAGATTTGGTGATAAATCACTAAGAGAAGCAGCTAGTGAGATGGGGGCTAGAGAACGTATGACCCCTGCACAACGTAACACGATTTTAGAAAAATGGGGAGTAGCAGGTGCTTCTAAGTATAAGAGTCAAGCTATGGACTCTGCGTTACACATTATGGGTAGTAAACTCTGGGAAGCTGGTGAAAACTCGTTTACAGATATATTAGTATTTTCTGCACAAGATAGAATTATTGTTGGTATGAACTGGACTTTAGAACAAACGATGGGAAAATCAGGTCCTTTTACATTAAGTGAAAAAACGAAGGATATAGAATCTGGTATAGTGATAGAACCCGGTCATGAATTTTATATGGATTACTTTATGAAAAATATCATGCAAATGAGTGATAGAGAAAGAGAAAGCATAATATTAGCTGCTAATTTCTTATGGGGTGCAGACGCTTTATATGCATCTGTAGAAAACTTAACACTAGGAGATATGATAGAAGCAGCTCATTCTATTACAAGCAGTGGTTATGTAGTAGCAGGTGGAGCATTAGCTTTTGAAGAAGAAAGAGTGAATGAAGCTATATTAAACTTTTTAGAAGAAACTTTAGCTTCTGATAAAATTAAAAACAATACTAAAGTAAATCAAGTTATAAATAATGCTGAGAAAAGGCATAGTAAAAAGTTTAGTACAGCATTTGGCAATATACAAGACCCTGTAGGTATGGAAATGGAAGAAGGCAGTATGGCAAACCCTGAAGCTGCTAACGCTATGTTACAATATAGAAACATGAATGAATACCTTAGAACTAATACTTGGGCAACCCCATACGTAGGAATTTACTATCAAGGAGGTCGAACTCAGAACTTAAGACCTCTTTTGATGGGTAATTAGGGAAAGCTTTATATACTACCGTTTACTATATCTATATACACATTCGACGGAATGTGGGAGAAACAAGTATGGCATACTACCTAGGAAGAGATTTAGATATCGCCCTTACTACTGAGAACGTAAGTTTCGGTCTTGTAGCAGAAGAAAGTTCTGGAGATACTGGTGTGGAGACAATGGTCTTGAAAGACTTTGCTGCCGCAAGCGGTTCTATAGATGATTTTGTTACAACAGATGATGAAGCCGGTTTGTTCGCAGGTCCAAAGTTACAAAAAAACGGTAATAGTGTTTTTGGAACCCAAACTTATGATGGGATATCCAGCGCTACAGCAGATAACAGACCTGATAACATGACTGGTGTTGACATATCACTCAGTACTATGGATGAAGATGTTCAGTTCATAGGACAAAGAAACATCTTAAAAGCAGAAATTAAGAAGGAAAATTCTGTCACACTAACACGTAAAAAGAAAGATAACGTGTGGAACGTTTGTTTTAACGAAGCAAGATTCGGTATAAACGAAGACGGTGATGGACTAGCAGACGGGCGCCAACAGCCCGATTACACAGGATACGGATTTAGAGTTTATCTCAAGTTCGCGACTGGCACAAGCGGTGAAACTTTTATTTTACCAAACTGTTGTATTACAGATTATACAACCACTATGTCACCAGATGCAACACAAGAAGAATCGATAACTTTAATGTCTTACGTAGACCCAATTATATTAGACGGTGCTGATACTACAGAACAAGTAGCAGACGCAGCAGGAGGACTATAGATGGCTTATTATACAGGAACAGATGTAAAGGTTTGGATAACAACCGAACATGATGACAGAGGAATTATCATGGAAACAAGCGGTAACAGAGAAAAATTAGATTTAACTTCAACCGGCGCAACATTTACTACAGCAAATACCAATGTTCAAATACCACCAAGGAATACTCACATAGGTTATACAGGTTATAACTTAGCTGATATCACAGGTGTTGATTTGTCTGTTGGAACTCAAGATGAAGATATTTCTTACTTTGGTACTAAAACTATAGGTAAGAGTAAAGTTAAAGATGACTTAAGTATAACTATCACAAAGAAGAAGAGTAGTGCATTTTTCGCTGTAATGGCACAAGGTGAGTGTAAAGCTTCAATAAGTCAAGACGGAACTGGAACTCACACAGCAAAATACGGTTTAATCTTAGGAGATGGACTAGCAACAGGTGCAAGCGGTAACATGAGAATAGCTAACGGTACAACTGACCCTAAATCATCTACAGACGATAATAGTGCAGTATCTTACGGTTACAGAGTAGCCATTCAATTGAAGGCAGCTTCTAGCGCTTCAGCTAAAGATGGAACTGTAATGGTTCTTAGAAACTGTACTTTAGGAGAATATACACATACCACAACTAATGATGCAGCAAACGAAGAAAGTCTTACTTTCGTTTCTATGGTCGCTCCATTAATAATCAACGGTGTTAAAACTGGTAACGTTTTTGATGGTGCTGAAACCGCAACAGCTGCAACAGCAATGTGAGGTGAATAATGGCTGAAGAAAAGAAAGAAGTCAAAAAAGAAGTAAAAAAAGAAGAGAAGGTCGAAGAACCTGAACTTTTAAATAGAATTTATAAAGATGGCGATGGTAAAAAATATTATTGGACAAAAAAGTCTGGTATGACAGAACCAATCAAAATCTATAAATAAACAAATCATGGGGGTGAAATTCCCCCATACAATATAAGGAGAGAAAAAAAATGACAGAAACATGGAGTTTAGAAGAATTGAAAACATTGACATCTGAAATAGCTTCTGATGTTATAACATACAGAGGAAAAGATGTTAAAGTTCAATGGTGTGAATTGACAGAGGCAGAAGAGCCAAAGATGGATATTCCAACAGAATCCGCATCTGAAGAAGAGAAGAACGCAATGTATCAAGCAATTGGTACAGCAAAAGTTATAGCTATGATAAATAAGGCTGATAACATGTCCGAAGAAAAATGTGGACTAGCATCAGTATGGGAAGATTTACCCACAACACTTAGATATCAATTAACAGCTAAGGTTCTAGGGGCTCAGACACCGGATTTTTGAAGTGGGCTGAAAACAGCCCCGATATGGTCAATCTTTGGATACCACTGTTGAAAGAGGGTATAATTTCATATACTGAAATAAAAGAATGTACCCGTGCAGAATTATTAGGTCTTGCAGCAGGACTCAATAATTATAATGTAATGCATGCCTTTGATGGATATTCTGAAAAAGATATATCTGAAATGGCTAAAAATAATCCCTCTGTTAGAGGTGATTACGCAAGAACACAAGCAATGAAAGCTAAGTATGGTGAAAAGAAAGCACCAACAAACTTTAGGGAGTTACTTAATTAATGGCAAGTTTAACTGGTCTAGCATTCCAAATTGATTTCCTCGTAGGCAGAGGGTCGAGAAGGAACGCGGTCAGTGCCATTAGAGATACAGTTGACGCAGTAAATTTAGTAGCTAGAGAAGGTGCTACAGCAGCTGCCAAAGAGAGAAGAGCGAATTTAGAAAAAGATTTAGGTGAATTAGATACATTATCTAAAACTGCTTCTGATAATTTAATCAAATCTAAAGAAGCTACAGGAAAAGCATTAGCTAAAAGAACTGCTGCTACAGCAGCGGCAGTTACAAGAAAAATTAAAACTGATACGTCTGGTATAGAAAAAGTTGGTAAAAAGACAGTTTCTGTAGCCAAGATGATGAAAAGCTCTTTCAAAGATTTGAATTCAGCTTTAGCAGCTAGAGGTATAGAAGGTATAGCAGGTTCATCTCTAACTAACGAAAAGGCAATGATAGACTTAGTTGGTAGAGAAAAGGGAGAAAGAGAACAGATACTTAACATACAGAGAGAAATAAACGATTCAAAAAGAGCAGCAGGTAAAATAACTGAGGGAGATATTAGAAATGAGAGAGCCCTCAAACAGTTAGTTGATGAGTTAAATTCTTTAGAAAAGCAAGAGGGTATGACTCAAGCTGAAATTCAGAAAAAGAAAAATGAACTACTTAGAAAATATAATGAAGAAACCAGAGATGAGCAAGCTGAATTAAGAAGGAATATAGAGTTACGACGCGAGCAAGGTGCTGCTATAGAAAGAGTTGCTACTAGTATAGGTACTACTTTGCGTAACGCTTTCGTTTATTCAACAGCAGCTATCGCAGCCTTTTATTATAAATTAAGCGAGACTGTTTCAACATTTAATGAGTTTGAAAATGAATTAATCAATGCACAATCTATTTTCCAAACTACTCAAGACACTTTATTCGGATTATCAGATGAGATAGCTAAGTTTGGTTTAGAGTATGGTGTCGAATTACAAAATGCATCTACTGGTCTTTATCAACTTGCATCGGCAGGTTTAAGTGCTAATGATTCTTTAGCTGTATTAAATGATACTTTAACATTATCTATGGCTGTACAAGGTGACCACAATACAATTTCTAAGTTAACAACTCAAACAATATTCGGTTTTGGTTTAGAAATGAGTGACAGTACTGCACTTGTGGATAAGTTCGCACATGCTATTAACAAATCTTTGATTGAATATCAAGATTTAGCCAGTGCTGTTAAGTTCGCTATGCCTTTCTTTGTATCCACAGGCCAGAGCGTAGACCAATTACTAGGTTCTTTGCAAGTATTAACTAACCGTGCTTTAGAAGCAGGTATTGCAGGTCGTGGTTTAAGACAGGCTATGGCAGAGTTCGCTGAAGGTGCTGAAGATTCTACAAGACAATTTGCTAAATTAGGTGTAAAAGTGGTAGATTCATCAGGTAATATGTTACAATTAACAGAAATAGCAAGAAATTTCGCACAAGCTTTCCCTGATATTAATGATAATGTAGAATTAATGACTACATTACTAGAAGATTTGAACGTACGTGGTGCTACTGCATTTGTTCACTTAGTACAAAACGTTGATGAATTCGAAGCAGCAGTAGGAGATTTACAGAATGCACATGGTTCGGCAGCAGAAATGGCTGAAATCCAACAGGCTTCAATGCTTAATCAGCTACAAATCTTAAAGAATTCACTGATGGCTCCATTTATCATTACCGACGAGATTGGTAAAGCCAATGGCTTTATGAACGAATTCCATATGACACTACATGGTGTGGTTGACCAATTCAGTGATTTAATTTACACAGTAGGGCCTGATGGTGAAAAGGTGTTAACTGAACTTGGAAAGGGCATGAAAGAGTTTGTTATAGATGCTATGGTAGAACTAGCGAAATTATTACAACAAGGAATGATGTTATTTAAATCATATAGTGGAGAAGTAGGAAATTTAAGTAATTTATTACATTTATTAACAATGCCATTGAGGATTGTATTACAAATTTTAGAACTATTAGGACCTAGAGGTATAACCTTTATATTAGTATTAAAAACTCTTAACGGTCTTATACCAATATCTTCAATGATGATGTCATTATTAACAGCAAAAGCAACAGAGGGAACCTTTGCATTTACACTATTTAGTACAACTTTAAAAATAACTGCGGACCATTTGTTTATGATACAAGCTTCAATGGGTATACTTACAGCAGGATTTGCATTCATAATAGCAGTTAATATAGCTTTAGCAGAAACTGCACCCGGCGTAGCAAGGGCATTAAGTATGATAGCAGGAGCTATAATGGCAGTAACAATAGCAATGGTAGTTATGAGAAGTACATTCGGTGATATAACCGCTGCTCCATTGTTGTTTGCAGGTTTAGTTGCTGGAGGAGCAGCAGTGGGTATGTTCATGGGTAATATAGCTCAAAAATTAGCAACTCCGCCAGATATAGAACCTATACCAACCCCAACGTATGAAGCTGGATTCCCAGTTGCAGATACTGGTATGAGAGTTCGTACTTATGATACAGGTGGTAGACCACACCACCAGATGGTATTAGTAGAACCGGGTGAAACAATAGTTTCTAAAACCCAAAATATGGCAGGAGGTAATGCAGCATTCGAAGGTGGCGGAGGAGTCACCATAGCAGTTCATGGCGACATTTATGACGCTGAAAAATTTGCTTCTAAGATTGCACAAGTATTACCTAATGCATTAAGAAATGTAAACGACACAGGAGGAATATAAAATGGTAAAATTCGTAAAACAATCAGATATCTCAGTCTTTCCTAGCAGATGTTTTTCAGCAAAAATGTCTTCAGCTCATAAAGATGTGTTTGATAATTCACAAGACACAGTAGATATACAAGATAGACCCTATAAACAGGGACTTATATTAGAGATACCGACCGCAGACACACCAGCATATGGTTCAGGACAGGTTGCAGGATATAAATTAGGGCTACATGTTAATAGTATTGGTACAGATTCAGCAAACGCAGCTACAGATAACGCATCTATTGGAATATTTAAACTTAAAGCAGGTATCACAAAACATGAAGGAAGTTTTGGAACAACAATATTAAGAGATGTTTATTCAATATGGGCAGGTTTATCTGAAACACCATCAACAGTTTTACATGAAAATTTTCAGATAGATGATAAAGCAGACGAGGTAGTATCAGTAGAAGGAGTAAAGGTAACTTCAACAGACCCTTATATTACAGTGGACGATGCTTGGGCTAATAGAGATGGTTCAGGTATGACCAATATGCTTTCATTTAAAAATAAAGAAGAATTTCAAGAAGCTTATGGTGTTCATGTAGAGGGCCAAGGATGGATTATACCATTAGTTAAAAAGATGGACCCTTATGAAGGTAAATTGTCTGAAGTTGATACTAACTGGCCTACGTACATGGATTTTCAAAGCGGAGGCTGGAATTGGAAAGATTATAGTATTGACGTAGGTTGGACTGGTGAAAAAATAATAGATATACCTCCTGAATACCACTACTATGCAAAAAACGCAGACAACACGTATAAAGATGCTACGAACGACCCAGTGTGGGAAGATAAAGAATCTTTTACTAAATTAATAAGATATCAGTTTGAAAAAACTGTTACAATAGAAGATACGATAAAAAGAAAATTAACACTTGCTGATACTAACCATCTTTCTAATTTATCAACTGCTCCCGAAATGACGTTGTTAAAAACTATTGAAAATAGTGAAGATGTAGAAACAGTTGCAGATGCTGGTAATTACGCTAATACAACTTCTCCATTGAATGGAGATAATGATTTGAGGATGTATTCTTATATAGGTAGTAAAATATCTGAAGCTAGGGGTGACCCAAGTCCTTGGACTAATTTCCTGTCTAGAGATAATAAAGTCTCAGACAGACACTCTAGTGGTGGTTTAGTAACTAATTACTTCATGTATAATAGGATTCCCAGCCCTATTATGTTACATAAAGATGTAGAACGAGGTGCAGACCAAGAAGTAACAACTGATACAAATAGAAGCGCATTAGATGTACAATTATCATTAAAGATAGAAGAGATTCCAGAAATTTTTGCAGCAAGTTCTACTGAGGTTTATTTTCCTAGTAGAGGTATAGCAGTATGGTTTAAAAATAGAAAACGTGCAGGAGGAATGAATCGTGCACATATTGTATCTGATATTATGATGAACCATTACGGTCTAGATTCTGACGATGCAACTGACGTTACAGGTAATGCATATATACAGATGCAAGATAGTGTTGCGGCAGCTACAAAAGAGAACGAATCATACCCCTTTTGTGGATTTTTACTATTTAAAATGAACGGAGAATTTTATGTTAAACAACTTGGTAAATCAGGCAGTATTGGATGGGATATAGGCGATGGTGCTACTGATGTTATTGAAATTGATGGTTCTACAGGTAGTTTAGGTGATTCTCATGGTTTATGTTTTAAGTTTAGCCCAGCAGATGCTACAAAATTAGATAACTCTCCCGAAGGGAAACATATTAGTATGATTTTTAGATTTAAACCTGACGGTAACGGTTTTGAATTGATAATGTTAGATAGAGATAATGGTAATTCTTTAATACACGCTCCAATACCTTGTTATGGAACTAGAGCCAGTTCATCAGACTGGAATATATCACATGGTTGGCCTATAATGACATTTGCTATGTATAATACTGCATCACTAGCTTCAGGAAACGACGGAACTAATGCTTATGATAATTTTAGATATGGTTATCTTTGGAACTCAAAACTTGATGGTACGTCTAGTGAGGAATATGTTCCCGATAATACACCCATGACTGCATCAGTAGATATAGATTCTATAAAGATAAGTAGAGCAGGATTTAACTACTCTCATTTAAATAATACATTTTCCGAACACGCTGAAGCTTCACGTTTACCAATTAAAAATCCAAATCCAGTTGACAGAAGTCAAACACTTACAGTTAATTCAGGTCAGGGACCCATATCTGAAGAATCAGCAAATAATATGTCTGCTGCAAACTTCTGGGCTTTTGGTTTTAAAAACACAACAGATTTATCAGGTACACAAGCTGCACCTAAATATTTATATTTTAGTGATTTCGATTGTGGGTCTTTAGAAACTAACGAAGCAATAGATGCTAATCACATGAAATGGGCCTATTCTTGTGGAGTTGAAAGAATGGGTAGACAATTATGGTCACATGATATAGCTGGAACCGCAGCAGAACATAGAGGTTCTTTATCAAAAAGATTAACAGACAGTAATACTTCATCATATGGATGGCTTTATAAAGATAATTCTAGTGATGGTAATTGGTGGGGAGATGGAACTACAGGCGCTGGACAAATAACAAATCTTTTAAATTGTGAAATGTTCACACAGAAGGGAGCTATAGGAATAACATCTGCCTTTTCAAACTGGACAAAAAGAGAAAATATATTTGCTTCTGCTAGAATAATAAAAAGAATCGATGAAGATAGTTACCAGAGTTTTTCAGTAGACGATTTATCTATATTTAGAGATAGAGGGTATGGTGAAGACGAAGCATATATTATATATAAATATAACGGAGTTTACGGACCTACAAATTATTGTGTTGGTGCAGCAGGTAACGGTATAAAATTAGTAAAATCTAGTAACCAAGATGGACACTATAGAGTAGATTTTAACGAATCTTCTAGATATTCTTACGCTTATAAATTATTAACAGACGGTGGTGGTTTTAGAGGTACAGATTGTGCAGTAACTACCACAGACGATAAGTTTACTTTTGTAGCTCCAAAGATAGGTGGGTCTGGAGATACTATAGATTTAAGACAATACTTTAATGTTGGAGACAAGATAACAGTATCAAATGCTGATGACAGTGGTAACAACGGTGATAAAGTTGTAAAAACAGTAACTGCAACTACAATCGGAGTACATGAAAATTTAACTGCTAGGGCAAGTGATACTAATTTAACTATAACTAAAAAGTCTGGTGTGTCAGACTTCATGACGAGAGATATAGGTTCTGCATTATATGACGATTCATTTAGGATGTTTATATCACCTTATAGATACTGGCTTTTTGCAGAAATATTTAATTATAACAGTGATAATGAGATGTTACCGGAAAAAAGTTACGGCTCTGTGGTGGTTACAGACTTTAAACCAAAAGGTTCTAGTGCAACAGGTTCAGGTGATTTTGGAACGGATGATTTTGGTGCTACTTGGAATGAGTATTTAATAACAGATGCTTCATCATATAATAATGCATGGAGTTTATCTAGACAGTCTAATAAAGGACATGGAGCACTAGAGTTAGAAACAGATTTTGGTTATGGAGCTTATGACGCAGAATCTGGCACTGGTGGAATGGTGTCGAAATTTACGCCCTCATTAACATTTGCAGGAGCTGCACTATTTAACCTAGTGGATATAAGTAATATTATCAAAGGCCCTGAAAGTTACGAAGCTAACGATTCTCTTAAAGTTTATTTAGCAGCTGAAAATATAGGTTCACAAACTAAAACAAATATTTCTACATTTAATCACGGCACTTCATCTCAAAGACCATTTTTACTTACAGTTTTTGAAGATGAATTACCAGCACATCCTGATTTAAGAGTTCAACCATTCGAAAACGACCAATTCGTTCCTCAATATACATGGAGCGCTAATGAAGATGATTTATGGTATGGTTTGCTAATGGTTTCTGATACAAATATTAAAAATCAATATCATAATAATTTATTTAGAATACCTCTAAACGAAGATTTAACAGGTTACGCAACAACAGATTTTGACGATGAAATATTTTTACATTTATCAAACGGCGATACTAAAACTCCACACACAGGAACATTTACTGGTATAACTGATAGATATGATGGTTTAGCAGGACATTCTAAAGAATGGAGTAACAGTCATGGAAGTAGTGGAAGTATTATGAAATTTTCAGCAAGTGACATTTCTACTAAAGCTTTAGGCTCAGGAGAGAAACTTTCAGTTTTATGTCACGTTATTTTATCAGGCGAAACTATATCAGAACAACAATATATTATGACTCAGTTGTCAAGTGATACAGCAGGAACTAATGATTTTGCTTATTATATATCCCTTACAACAAGCGGTAACATAGAGATAGGTGTACAAGGTAATAATAGAACAGCTGATACAGACGTTATGACTGTGCTAACTTCATCCTCTATTGTGGCTGCTGATGGAGAAACACCTACCATGATTTGTTTTACAGTAGATAACGAATTACCAACGCAGAATGTAAAATTATATATTAACGGTATTCTTGAATCATCATCTGGTGTTGCTCAAGCATCTACTAACACAGCTACACAATGGGCTAAAGGTTTACTAATAGAAGGTAGTGTTGCTTCAAGTAATAGCGAAGGTGATTTACATATAGGTAGTAGAGATGACGCAGGAAGTGGTGATTATAAATCATTCGATGGAAGAATAGAAGAGATAGTAGTATATGATGATGTAATATATCCAGTTAATCCGAAAGATGGTGAATATTTATATACTAAACCTCGTGCAGAATTTCAAGCTGGTGTAGGAGCACCTACATCATACGTTGCTAGATTATTTGTAAAGGATTATCATAACATAAGAGGTACATCCACATCAGACATAGCTACCTCTCCACCTGTAAGTTTCTCGAAACCAATGTTCAATTTAAGAGGTGACTAAAATGGCAGCAAGACCAACAGATTTCGTAGTAACCGTTTACCCCACAAAACAAGCAGCGGTAGACGCAATAGACCAGACAACAGCATATAGGATAGTAGGAAGCCAGTTAACAGCATCAAGAATTGTATCTGTTGCATCAACTAAGGTGATTACTTTGACTAGTCCTTCTCCAGCACCAGATGAAATATTTGACGTAGGAGATTCTATTACTATAGGTCCTTCTTCATTAACAGACCCTCTCGACGGCACTCACACAGTGGCAGCAGTATCAGCAACTACTATAACAGTATCTACTACTGTACCTGATGCAGACCATACGTTAGCTGTTACTATAGATAATGCTTCTAAGAAAAGGTCACATGTAGCTAATATAAATCAAGACAATGACACCTATTCTGATGAGAATGGTATTACTCAAAGTTCACATTATTTCACACATAAAAGATATTATTACAGAGTAGATAGTCTAACTCCTTCTACTGAATTTTATATAGATTGGGACGACGGAGAAGACAATACTCCACAAAATGCTAATTATTCTGTACAAAAGTTTACTTATCCTACTAATACAGCAATTTTTGAACATACATATACAAAACATGGACAATTCTTTCCTTTAATTAGATTAACTAACGCACATGGTTTTAAATCTAAATTCTATACTAATTGTGAAGCACCACGGTCATCTTACAGAGAATTAGAAAACTTTTTCGATTTGACACATATAGGTCAAAGTGCTTCAGCGCCAGCACAAGATAAATCAATAGTGTCGTTAGATAGTGCTATATATTCAAGGATACCAAATTTTGTACCAGCAAATTACCCACCTACTGCCATTTTAAAAACAGATAGAAACGCAGTATTTAGTGGTATAGATAATAGTATTTCAAGTGATAGTGGTATTGACATAGCTGATAGAAGAGCGTTTTGTTACATAGATGGTATAGATTTAGGTATACGACACGCTAGTGGAATAAGTGGTGGTGTTTACACTATAGACAACTGTCTAGAAGTAACTTACGTAAATGGTAACGATGAAATAATTAAAGAGACAGTGTCAGCTACAACGGCTACAGGAACAACAGCAGCATCATTAGTAAACGCTATGTTTCCAGCTGCCGGTGCTGGTTATGGTTTAAAAGAAGTTTTATCGGTAAAATTAGTTAATTTAACAGAAAATCAATACGGTGATGCAGGTACTGGTGGTAAAATTAATGCGAAAATAACAGGTCTTTACCCTGATGAAAGAATCTGGATAAGATTATTTGATGATAGTGATAGAACTGGCACTGATAATGATTCATTACAAGCATTCAATTCAGCTGACGCTCATACAGCAAATAAAATTTACCCTTCATTCTGTTACGTTTCTAACGGTAACCCTTATGTTTCAACAAATGAACCTAAATACTATGTATCAGCAGATGGTTCAGAAAGTATACCACGTAATTCTAACGTAGATATATATAAATATTATTTATATGATGATAAATTAAGAAAACGTAAAAAAGATGGTACATATAGTGCAGGTGTAACTGACTTGATAGCAGAGGCAACTGCCAGTATACAAGTTTCTGATTTGTTTGGTGGTACTGGAGCTACACAAGTAGAATCAACAGACCATTCAAAACAAACATTATCCTACACACATGACTGGCAAATGGGACATCAAACCGACGATACAGAGTTTTATGCCAAAGGTAGTGATAGTAATCAACTAACAGGAGTAGGTAGATTTTTTGATGAATTTAGATTATTGAGGTTACAAGTAGAAGACGGCTCTATAGATTCAACTGATAGCACTGTGGTAACTTTAACACAGGATGGAGATACAATGGACCGTTCGTTTATAGAACATTTTGGAAATTATAGTTATAATATACCCGGTAGACCTCCTGAATTGAAGAGTATAGGCTCATTATTCTATAAAAATGGCACAAATATATGGAGAGATTTGAACCAAGAAAATAATCTAACAAGTCATTTAATTATGGGTGGTAATTCCGATAGAGGTGGAAATGATGTACAATTAACATTATCTGATACAGCAACAGGTGATACAATGGCAGGAATAGCAAAAAACTTCTTACTCTGTGTAAGAGATAGGAAATTTACAAAAATATTCCTTAGACAGTTCAATAAAATGACACCTAGAACTCTACATGGAGGTTCTGCACCTCAGTGTAGAATACAAGCTTATTATTCACACAGTAGTGGATGGAAACCCATGCCTATAAGAGATAATACGACATTAGATGACCATGTTATAACAGATATAGGACAAGCTACTTCTTTATTCAGGTCTGGAACTATAGAGTGGGATATACCAGATGATTGGGAATCGCACGTTTCTGGAGGAATCAACGGTGGAAGTTGGAATATTACTGGACGAAGTAATACAGCAAATATATCACATGTAGGTGGATATACTGTTACAGGAAGTGCAGGTAGTCAAGTAATAACGTTATCAGGTCCACCAGAAGCTCCTAATACAATTTTCTTACCGGGAGATGTAATAACGTTAAGTGGTATGGATAACGGAGCTAACAATATAAATATAACTGTACACGATGATGGATGTACTGCTACTACTATCAAAACTTCAACTACGTTAACTAATGAAACAGGTACAGGATGTACTATATCTGCTGCTGGTACAGCTAACGACCGAGGAACTCCGGGGTCGACATGGACATCTACAAAATGGCCACAGACTCATGGAGAAGAGGGAGGATATGCTATTTTATTTACTATTAAATCAGCGAATGCATCAATTATAGAAAGCATGATGACACATATATGCGACAATCAACATAGTAGAGTTATAAAAATAGTAGACCCTAAACATATAAGTTTAAATGCTGCAATGGTAGCACAATCTGTAGGATTTACAAGGCAAGGTAAATATTATCAAGTAACTGATAGATTAGGTAGAGCAGATATAAGGAGAATAGGTGCTCAAAGTGGAAATATTACTTTTGGAGGTGTTGACTTAGGCGATAATACTGCTGGCACAGGTAGTAGGACTAGAGAAAGACTAGTAGATTATCAAAAGAAAGGCACACCAGTTTATTACGATGTTAGACATAAAAATGGAACTTATACTAGGTTTTTCGGTGTAATAGCTTCACTTTCTGAAGATATGCCAACAGGTAATGCACCTCCTAAATTTGCAATTAATATGACAGTATCTCATATAGTGGAGTTTGCTTCTGACGGAACATGGGATGACGAGCTTATATCACTAGGAGGAAAGGTAGGGGGAGCTAGCTCCTATCTATTACATTAATGTTATACAACCCTAGATTGTTTATAGACGGAAAAGAAAACTTTGATTTAAAAAGTTATACAATAACTTATCCCGGCACTAATCAATTAAATAATGCTAAAATACAATTAACAGACCCAGTCCTTGACGGAAATACTTTATTTGGTAAAATAGTAGAATTGTATACAAACTGTGGTTCTGAAAATAATATACCTACTTTTAGAGGTATCATCAAAGTAGTTAATACTTCTGATACAGAAATTTCTTTAAATTGTTTAGATGTAAGAGCTTATATATCTGGTAATGATGGTAAGAAAATAAATTTCGACGAATTAAATAATTATGATGGGTTTAGTATTTCTCAATATTTAAAAAGTTATATAGAACAAGAAATAAACACAAAAGATAGGACCTTTATAGGAACGGATATGCTATCAGATACAAAAAAATGTTCTAATATGACAGGTGTGAGAGGTCAATTTTCAGTTCTTGACGCAGCAGTACAAAGATTAGATGAATCTTTTGATGATGATGATGATGAACCTTTAAGATATATTTTTGATGTAGTAGAAGGTCCCTTGTATAGTAATTTAGTATTAAGAAAACAAAGATTATTGACAGAAAAACCCTCTTTGTCATTGTCTTTACGTGATGGTATAGCATCATTTAATTACAAAAGAAGACCGTCACCGCAAGATATTTTAATTACAAATAGTGAAAATGATTTATCAACTAATATAAAATTGTCAGGGGCTAATCATGGTCCATTTTCAGCAACATTACAAGGTAAATTTCAAGATACTAGTTCAGCTAGAAATGCAGGTATTTTAGAACTTAAAAAACTACAACAAGAAATAGATGAAATAGGTATAGAAATTACCAGAGGTTATGATATAGGTCTTGAATCTTTAGTTTTTGTTAATGTAGATAATGACGAAATAGATGGTATTCATAGAGTAGTAGGTAAAACTATTACTGGTAGTAATATGAATATGAAAGTTAATCTAAATCTCAATAAAAGACCTGTAAAAGTTAGCCAATATTTATCAAAAGCTTAATAACTTCTAGCGCTTTTATTAGTTTTACTTCTACTACCTAAATCACCATTGTCTGGTTCATCAGCAGCAGTTCTTCTAAGTATAGTTCCTTCAGGCATTTCAGTACCTTGTAAAGAATGTATACCTTGATTTAAAGTACCGTCTGAATTTAAATTTGCTGTTCTACCAAGTTTCTTGGTTCCTGTAATAATATCTTTCTCAGATGTCACACTTATCTCCTGTACATGCAAGCTCTTGTTTACCTTGAGTATTGTCCTCAAACTCGTATTCTGAGAGTTTGCTATAATCTATTACGGGGAGGTTCTTTATAAAGCTTTCGTAGGTTCTATGGTCTATTTCCTCATATGGAGCTAATTTATAGTGTCCACCGTCGTATGGTAGGAAGGACACACCATTGATTATATCCCAGTTTTTGTATACCCAATTCCCTACTTCAAACCATTCGTCGTCTCTGACATAAACAGTCATACTTGCGTTGTGTTCACACCAGTTATGTTGTAGGTTTTTGTAATGACTTAGTTGTTCTAACGCAGTTACATCTTTACGTGTTACACAACCTTGTGGTGATTTAACAGGAAACTCTAATACCCATGTACTTGCAGTCTCCTTTGTTTGTCCATTCTCTGGATGACATGGTATACCTACATCTTTCATCATCGCAAAGAGTGGGTCATTACCTGAAATTCTATATCTTCTTATGTAATATTCAGAGTATCTTGGATGTACTCCTGATGCTGAATCTACAAGCTGTGAAACTGTACCACTTGGTTTGACACAAGTTGTTGCTGCTGGCATTTTTGTACCCAATATCCCTGATGCTTTACGAGATATGCGTAAAACACGGCTTTTAAGGGCCTTAAAGACCTCTGAGTTCATTAGGGAAGGGTTATCCATCTGACCGGTTAAACTAACGCCTAGAAGCGCTTCTGTGTCACAGTTCTTTTTCCATGTATTTCTGAGGTATGGGAAGTATGTAAATGAGCTCTGTATGACACCTAACCATGTAGCTGTCTCTACTTTGTCAAGTAGGCTATCTAAATCATCATCTTCTCTTACTACAACTTCACTAAGATTACAGAACTCCATATCTCTAAGCATTATTTCGCCACAAGGGTTAGTTCCTTGTATTAATGGAGCATAACGTCTTGATGGAGCTTTGCTTTGTGCAGCATTAAGATTAAATATGCCTCTTTCCCCAGTGCCTGATAGAGCCAATGCAGCCCATTCAGACAAAAATTCACCTGCGGAGGGCTTTTCCCTATAGATAGCGCTATTATTTGCCATAGCACGTTTGATGGGATAAGGCCACTCCTTCGCATGTCGCATATCTTTATCATGGAGGTCCGACAAGGATATCTGAGAGCTGCGACGAACTCCGCCAACAACAACAATCTCAGCTATCTGATTACAAATATCATGACATTCGAGAGACGTGAGTTGACGTCCTTGAGCATTGTGCATGGTTTCACGTATGAAATCATGTAATTTTACCAGAGGTTGAGGTCCAGAAGCTCTACCACCCATAGTTTTGAGTCTAGCTCCTTCTAAACGAATCTCTGAGTAATCGAAATAGATGTTCTGTCCTTCATACAGACTTTGCATAAGTGTCTTGACTGAGTCAGCCCATCCTTTTTTAGAATCTTCTATTACAACCTTTTTTAAGGCTTGTCCTGAGTTTATCTGTGGTATTTTAGGTAGTTTACTTACTTCTTCTTGTTCTACTGAAAATCCGAATCCTGTACCACACATAAGGATATAAAGACACTCTGCAAATGCCTCTACGTTGTTTATCTTTGCAAAGGAACAGTTGTATATGCATGTATTATCTGCCTTTGCTGCTGGACCTGCGGCCCATAAAAATCTCATTGATGGCATTACTCCAAATTCCATCATATATTTCTTAATTTTATTCTGAGTTTTTTCAGGTATATCTGGTCTTTCTGAAATTACAAAACCCAAAAATCTATCTATGGTTTCTTCCCAATTTTCTCGTCTATTTTCTTCTTCTAACCAACGAGAATACGTTCTTTTATATATAAATTCTGCTACTTGATTCTTAAACAATTTGTCACTTCCTTGCGGTTCATTATTTTAGGCGACCCACCTATATAAGGTTTACGGTGTATAGTCGCATTTTAGGCATTTTTTAGAGCCATCGTAAAAAAATCCAATGGCTCTACTTCCACATAGTGGGCATATCATTTGTAATCAACCAGAATGCGCTTAACTGGCTTCTTACTTGAATTAGAAGTTAAGACCATTATGCCTGAGGTTGTTTTCCAGCTTTATATTCTGGTGAGTCTTCTTCGACTACCTTCCAACCTACGCCAGTCCATACCTTAGTTACTAATTTCTCCTTAGGTACTTCCTTGACTTCTTCCTTTGGTTCTTCTTTAACTTCTTCTTTAGCTTTTTCAGCTACTTTCTTCTCAGCTTTGTCAGCCATGATTACTCACAGCATTCACAGCTACAGTTTTCTTTGCAACACATGTTTACTTTTTTCTCCTTTTTGTTGTTGTTTTACGCTTACGCGCTGCCGCAGCTTTACGTCCTTTTTCAGGATGCATCTTATTATGTTGCGCGGCTGTCATTTTCTTTAAATTTGATTTTCTTGCCGTTTTAGCTGTGTGGACACCGGGCTTACCACGTCCACCTTTTCCACCACTCTTATGGTGTACTACTTCTCCTTTACCTGCATTAGCCTTTCTTCTGTAGTAGTGTGGAGATTTACCACCTTTCCATGAACCATTAGCTTTACCATAACGGGCCATAGGTGATTTCTTATTCCATCTCTTCTTACGGTTGGCACTTGTATCTTTAAACTTCTTACGTGCCATTACTTCTTACCTCTACTCTTCTTGTGCTTCGCTAGCTTCTTCGCTACTTTCGGCTTCTGACTGAACAGATACTTCCTCTGTTTGTTGCTCTTGAACGGCATTTTGCTTCTCCTCTAACCAAGCGTTCCAATCATCCATCAATTCTCTCGTCTCAAGAAACTCAGCATTTAAGTTTCTAAGAGCATTATATTGTCTCTCTATGTTTTGTGCATATGATTGAGTATTACGTAGAGAATCAATAAGATAATTTATATTATCTAATGTTGGTCCACCTTCGTTTTCTGCAATCCATTTCTCTATTCCTTTGACCCTTTTGGTCAATCTTTCTACGTTTGCCATATATCTTTATCTCCTCGTACTATATAAAGCTTTCGCTACTCGCATGGACAGGAGTCACATTTACAGAGATTTCTTGCTTTTAAAGTCTCCTTTCTGTATCTCCAGCCAAAGTTTTCACTAAACTTTACAATTTGTCTACCGGGCACAGTCGGGTCATCATTATACCAACCATGGTCACCAGCAGGTTCATTATAGATAAATCTGAATACATTAGAGATGTCCGTTAGGCTCCAATTTGCATTCAATAACTCACCTACAATAGCTTTATTCTCTTCATAAGAACTGTGTCCCTCTACTATATTATGCTCTATAAGCTTAATAATACACTCTCTAGGTGCTAAATAGGGCCTATCCTTAATAGAGCCTGAGAAAGTTCTTATTACAAATTTGTCTTTCCCATTGAGCTTATCTAATAGGTAATCTACACTATTAGAAACGGTGTGTTTTATATCAGCCTCATCACAAAGGAAATCTACCATATCTCTTTGTGCCCGTTTTGATTTAACTATGTCGAGTCTATCTCTGGGTTCCATTGCTAGTCCATACAATTCCTCTATATCCATAGTCATAACCTCCTCAACTGATAGGGGTACACACCAAACGCCTGTAGGTTCCCCAGTCAATTTACTAATATATTGAGTGTTGGGAATCCTTCTTAAGCAAGCTACACTATTATTAATGCAAGCTTGGTCAAGTGTACTTAATTTATACTTTGTCTTCAGATGCGTCAAATACTCTCGTAAAGCTTGTCGCTTCTGGTCGTCCGATAAGTCCAACGGGGAGTAGAAGTCTATGTTCATTTGAAAGCCCTTCCCCCCTGTAAGATATATCCTTGGGGTAATTTTGTTCGGTTTGCAATACCGCCTTAAAAACTTTCTTATATCTTTTAAACATTTACTCACATCCTTGTCGTGGTCAAAATCAAACCATATACCGTTAAGAATTGCAGAATCATAGTTAGGCTTACCATCTACATCTTTCATATCATCAAATACGTAGACACTGGTATAACAGCTTTTGTTACCGTTATACTCTTCCATCAGCTTCTCTATATCTTCAGCTGAATAACATCTAGCTATTCTGGCTGGGATTCCGAATTCTCTGTAATACATTCTTTTAATATCTCCACTCGTTGACACCAATCTGTAGGTATAGCGAATATATCTGCACCATCACATTGTGAACCGTGCATTACTAATACAGTAGCGTGTTCGTCTTGTGCTACCATTTCACCTACTGTCTCACATATAGTGAGATGTTCTTTTGGGTCTTCTGCATTTATACGGTAGGTCTTGAATGTGCTGGCTGCATCATACCAAGTAACTTTAACTATAGGGCCAACAGAACCTAATGTTTCTGCTGTTCTACCTGTATTATCTACCATGTTTCCACTTCTAGTGTTTATTTTTTTCTCTTTTAGTTTTGTCATTTTTCCATTCCTCGTACATTTGTGCTACAATACCTA
>CEOR01009806.1_pt1 | contig 23416 bp, 18 predicted proteins | sample 530661 | NCBI WGS metagenome assembly CEOR01 (sample SAMEA2620836, study PRJEB7988) | marine metagenome | biome: marine biome (ENVO:00000447); feature: deep chlorophyll maximum layer (ENVO:xxxxxxxx); material: "saline water (ENVO:00002010), including plankton (ENVO:xxxxxxxx)" | depth 65 m
TCGTAGAACACAACGAGTCTTGGACAGCCAAGATGGACGTTGAGAGGGAAGCTAAGGCGCAAGCCGAGGCAGAGCTTGAGGAGATGAAAAGCTCCTTTAAGCAGACGAAAGAAGAACTCGATGCCCTTAAGAGCGAAGTCGAAGCAAAAGCTGCGGTCGATCTCTTTAATGATCGCATGAACTTCATTGACAATGACTATGACCTTAATGAAAAGGAAATGGCTCTTGTTACCGCTGAAGTTAAGGAGCTTGGTTCTTCCGAAGAAGACTTTAATTCCTACAAGGAAAAACTTAGCGTTATTTTTGCTCATAAGCTTAAAAAGAATATTGAGGCTCAAGAAGCTGAAATCAAAGCTCGCATTGACGAAGCTGTTGCTAATCGCGAAGAAGGCGAAGAGGACGGCGACCCAGAAGAGGGCGAAGATGAGGAAGCAGAAGAGGCTCCAGAAGAAGCTTTGGAAGCAGAAGGAGACGAGGCAGAGGCTTCTCTCCCCAACAATAACGGAAACGCTAGTGAAAAACTTTCTCTCATCGAGAAGCTCAAGGAGAGCTTTGAGGTAGAGGTATCTTAATTCAACAATTAACTAATCATGGCTAACGAAATCACACGTTTATTGCCCTTCCGTCAATATGACGAAAATGATGTTATCAATTTCTATTCATATGATTTGGAAACGGGCGAAGCGGGTTCTCTTGTTAAGGTAAGCTCAGCTAACCTTTCAGATGAGCCTGTCAAATATGTCGAAAGAACTGATTCAAATTCTTACGATAATACTTTGGGCAACGGTCTTTCTCTTTACCCTGAAGTTCCCTACAAGGTTACTAAGGTAAGCGATACAGGCGGTGGAACCCAAGTGCTGGGAATCATGTTACGGGATGTCCGTAGCAAAGATGAAAATGGAGAGAACCTTCTTTACTATCCAGAGAAGAAGGAAGAGCTTCAATGTGTTGTGTCTGGCGAGGCAGTTCCTGTTGCGACTAGAGGATTATTCACTATCAATGTTAAAGGCTTGGCCGATGGAAAAGCTCCTCCGATCAATTCCTTCGCTTTGCCATCTGATAACGGAACGATCACTGGTGTTTCACCTTCGGATGCTACTCACCACATCAAACACGCTCACAAAGTTGGAATATTCATCGCAACTGGTAACAGGATCTCTGGTCCAACTACTGATGCGTTCGCTGGTCCATATGCAATCCTTAAACTTGAATGCTAATTTTTTACGATCATGAAAATCACAATTAAAAGAACTGAAGATCAGTTGGCCTTAATTAAGGCAATGGGATCTAATAATCGTGAAGAGGCTTACGAGGCTCAGGCGGCGGTTGCCGATTTTATCGGACCAGTTGTCTCCGAGGTTATCAATAACGCTCCAACTGTTGGAAATCTGTATAGCACAATTTCCTATGGAGAGGATGACAATCCGTCTTTACCTCTGGATCTTTTCCACGATATCACTGATGAGAACTACATTCAGGTGTATTCTCAGCAGGTCGCTGGTGGTCTTCCTTACAGTCAGGTCTTCCCTGCTCACAACGAACTCAAATTTCAGACTTACACTCTGGACAGTGCTCTTGCGTTTGATCGCAAGTATGTCCGTAGTGCTAGGACTGATGTTGTCAGCAAGACTTTCACTAGGATGGCTCAAGAAGTTATGCTCAAGCAGACTAAGACTGCGTTTAACGTGCTCGCAACTGCTTTGGTAAAAGGTAAGGGAACAAACAATACCGCAGGTAATCAGATCATCGCGTCTGAGTCCGAAGGTCGTTTTGTCCTTGCTGACTTTAACAACTTAATCACTAAGAGTAAGCGCATTAATAGCTCATGGAGTGGAGGCACTCCTGTAGGTGGCGTTAAAGCTGGAATCTCTGATCTTCTGGTTTCCCCAGAAATGGTCGAGGAACTCCGCGCTATGGCTTACAACCCTGTCAACACTACTTCGGCTCCTTACACGGATTCTGTTAAGGATAGCCTTCCTGCTCCTGAGGCTTTGCGTCAAGAGCTTTACAGTGCTGCTGGTCTCCCTTCCTTCTACGGAATCAACATCATGGAGATCAACCAGATGGGTGTCGGTCAACTGTTCAACAAGCTCTTCGGCGCTATCGTAGCTTCTGAAGGTGCTACTGTTGTAGGTGGTGGTGGAGGAACTTGGTCTACCGCTGCTGATGAGATTCTCATCGGTATCGACCGCAGTAAGGATGCTCTTATCCGTCCTACGGTTATCGGTGAAGGAACTCCTTCTGACTTCCAAGTGCTCGTTGATGACCAGTTCTCTGTTCGCCAGAACAAGATTGGTTACTACGGTAAAGTTGAAGAGGGCCGCATCTGTGTAGATGACCGTGCTCTTATCGGACTTGCCGTATAAGCGACCTTATGTCACTCTAAAGAGAGTCGCCCCCTCACGGGGGCGGCTCTTTTTTTTGATATTTTAAAGAAAAAACTTATCATATATTATGAGCAAGAAAAAACCTGCTAAAAAGATGACTGCTAAAAAAGAAGAGGAAGTAGTGGTTTCTAAGGGCGTTGAAGAAAAACACCTAGAAGAGTTTGAAGTAGTTGACGGAAAAGATAGAGACGCTTTTGAGAAAGAGATCGAAGAGATTAAGGAATTAGAGGAATTGTTAGGTATGCCTCAAATGAACCCCTACGGAACTCTTAATAAAGAGGTTTTTAAGCGCAAGTTAGAGGACTCCTCGGCTTCTGAATTAACAGATTTAGCAGCTAGGCTCGGGCTACCTAGGGAAAGAAATATGAAGTTGCTAAAAGACTCTATTCTTAAATCTTTTGATTTTTACGCTGTAAAACACAACGTAACCGTCCAAGGCCAAGCTAAGCCAATTATAGATCCAAGTTCCCCAGATTACGAATCTACTGTAAAGTTATTTAAGGAATAACTTTATGAATGATCTTGGTAGGATAGCCAGCGGAATTGTTACTTACGATTTCCCGAATGATACGGGGACGTATAATATTGGCTTTGTTTCTGGTTGGTTAGAAACCAACATAGGAGAACTGAATGGATTAATTCATGAAGAGTTTTCTATAGATTCTACTGGGGCTGTGAGGTCGGCTGATACAGGGCTTGCTCCTGTTGAGGAGAATATATGGGCGACTTTATATGAGTTGTATTATTATCAAAAATCTTCAAGAGAAGCTCTTAGGAGTTTCACTTATTCCGACTCAGTTGATTGGATCACTTTAAAAGAAGGGGATACTACAATACAAAGACAGAACAAAAATTCTGTGTCTAAAACCTATATTGATTTATCTAAAGAAGCTAACGAAAGATTAGACAATCTTCTTTATCAGTATAACTACCAAAAATCCTCTCCTGTTCAGGTTGCTGGGACAGACGGAACGACAAACCTTTCTGGAGTTTTAACATAGTATGGCTTCTCTGTTAACAGACGCAGAAAAATCGGCGGTTCAGTCGGCGCTGAGCGACATGCATGATACTTTTGCTAGGAACATATATGTGTATGTAGAAGAAACCTCCTCTGTCCCTGTAGAGCTTAATTATAACCCTTTATATGGCAGAAGGAAAAACACTGCTAAAATATCTTCAGAGCAAACCTTAACTAAATATACATACTCTGCTCGTATTTTTTACAAAAACGAACATAAGGAAGATATTGTTGATGGAAATGGCCAGATGAACTTAATGGCATCAGAGGGGCAAATTAGAATTAAGGTGAAATCTGATGCTTACGAAAAAATAAAAATTTGCTCTAGAATCGAAGTTGATGATCAATTGTATATTGTTGATGGAGATGCAAAAGTTATAGGACCATTTGATGCTCAGTTTTACTCTATATTTTTAAAACGTGAGAACTAATGGGAAGAGGATCTTTTATATCAGCATCAAGACCTGTAGTAACTGTTAACGCAAAAGAACTTTTAAGAGAGTTAACAGTAGACAGGCCCAATTCATCTAGAATGGGGATGGCTCTTAGAAGGGTTATAGAGCCAAAATTACAAGAAAGGCAAAAAGAACTTAGCTCTAAATTTGAAGCTCATCCAATTACTGTAGAGTTAAGTGCGGGGCCAAGATCGTCTAATATAAGTGGGACATTGGGAGGTTACGGAAACCTTTATTCATTCATAGGATTCTCTGAAGGAGAGCGGCCAACGGATGTTATCTCTAGAATATTCAGAGAAAAAATAAAATTTAAAGTAAGAAGAACAGGGAATACAGGTAGATACAAGGTGACTTTTTTCATACCCTCTGTAGATGAAATATATAATTTAACCCCTATTCCGTGGATGACTGGGAAAAGCTGGGCCAAAGCTATGGAAGAAGGTGGTTTAACTAACTTGGGTCAATATCTATTTAGCTCTACTGGTTTTGGTGTTTCAAGGGCTGGGACAGGTATACAGGCCAAAAATAGATCTTCTGGTGTAAGTTTTAGTAGGATGCCTTATATCGGCAAATTAATTAAAGATTTTAAAACAAGCTTACTAAGATTAGATAAATGAAAGCTCAATTTGATCAGAATATTCTATCGAGTTTTTACTTGTGGTTTGAGAACCGCTTGTTGAATTCTAATTCAAAAGCTTATCAAATAGATCTCAGCAACGCTTTTACCTCAGGAACCTTTCCTGATATACCCGCAACTCACATAGCTTTTCAGGGGAAGTATCGTCAGTTAGTAGCAGAGCATAATATAGATAATCCAAACTCTGGATTTTTTTTAGGGAATGGTTTTGTAACTGGTAATTATGACGAGAACGGAGGAGTTTTTACAGATTATGATAATGGTAGATTAATTTTTCCTCAAGCCTCTGGAACTGTTATAGGTAGCACCGCTCTTACTGCAAATTCTACAGTAAAAGAAGTTAATACTTATATTACAAATGATACGGATGCTCAAACTATCCTACATTCAGATTTTAAAGATAGCGCAACAGAACTTCCTTATCAATACGGTCAAACAGAGCAGTATGATGAGCAGACTTACTTTCTTCCAGCTTGCTTTATTTCTGTTGCATCTTCTGATAATACAGAATTTTCTTTTGGTGGCGAGGAGGACACTAGAACAAGAATGCGGGTCATGGTTTTGTCTTTTGATAATTACACTTTAGACTCTGTGCTTTCTCTGTTTAGGGATACAGTTAGGAGAGATATTACTCATATTCCATATGAAGATTTTCCATATGGTTTTTCTTTCTCGCTAAAGGATTACCCATATAGTTATGACAATCTAGTTGCTGCTCAGTCAAGCCCAGTAAAGTCTCACATAGAGGAGGTTTCTGTCTCTAAAATAGTCTCAGAGAGAATTAGGGAAAAATTAAATAAAAATATATCAATTGGTTATATAGACTTTGAATTATGCACTTACCGTTTCCCTAGGCAGTAAATCCGTGTAAGAGAGTGTAAACATTCACACTTTTAATTAAAAAATGGCTTCTTCACAATCTAGAACGAGAATAATCTCACAAAGTAAAGCGGTATATGTGTCAAACACTGGTTTGATTGGCGACTTAAGTGCTGGTCTAAAGGCAAACTCAGGTGTTAAACCGCCCCAACTTCATCGTGTTGATACTTTTTCTTTTGATATTGATATTGCAGGTGGACGGCAAGATATCAGAGAATTTGGTCAATTAGCGCGAATCGGAACAATCACCCTCGGTGATTTAAACCCCTCTTTTTCACTTGGATACTACCTTGGGGATGGGGAGAATGAATTTAACTTGGGATTCCAAACAAACGGAATCACAGACGCTTCTGCTCTCAAGAGTCAATTTATTTCTGGCATTCTTGCAGAAGCTCCAAACAAAAGGGAAAAGAACTTGTATGTGCTGACCAGTGCAGAAGGCAAGGACGCTTTCGCTACAGATGGAAGTAATGCTGGCATGACCGCTGCTCAACGTCTTGAGACAGGGAATAAAGGCATTTTGTTCGGATCTTTTATTGATAATCCGACAGGGACATACACTGCGGCAGAAATGGCTAGTCAAGATGTTGTATCTTTCGGAAACTGCAACTTTGAGAGCTATACAGTTAATTTTGCTGTTGGTGAAATCCCAAGGGTTGATATCGAAGGAACAGCAGAAAACATCACTTTTGATACTGCCAACTCTGGTATTTATAATCCAGCTTTGAATAAAGCAGGAGGCAGGGCTGATACTGGTCAGCTTATGCTTGGAACTCCTAGCACTGGTAATATGGATGTCTTGGTTCTTCGCCCAGAAGATGTGACACTTTCCTTTAGTGATGGAGACTTCACGTTTGGTGGAACAGATTTAACGGACATGCATGTCCAAAGTGCCTCTATCGAGGTTCCTCTTTCAAGGACTCCTATTGAAGCTCTTGGTTCGGCTAAAGCAGTCGCTAAACCACTTGACTTCCCAATTAATGTTACAATGTCAGTGAGTGCGCTTCTTAAGAATATTAGCGCAGGACAAATTGACAAAATTTTAACTGGTAATGCTGGTAATGAAACAACAAATATTACCTTGAAGGTTAAAGGCGAAGATGGGTCTGAAAAGCATAGATACATCTTGCAGAAAGCAACCTTAGATAATCAGTCTTTCTCGGTTGGTTTAGATGATAACGAAACTATTGACTTAACCTTCTCTACTCAAATTGGTGGAGACAACCAAGTTGATCAAGGTTTCTTCTACTCTGGTGCTTGCACGGCAGGAGGAGTTGTTAATCTTCCTGAAAACTATAGCACATCATTTGGGGGCAGAAACTACCCACAAGGGTTCTACTATAGGAAAGACAATAGTAAGGGAGTATATTCCTCCGATGATGGAGCAGGTTCATAAGGCTTAACCCCAAAAACCCTTATATATAAAAGCCCCGCAGAGATGCGGGGCTTTTTTGTGTAAAGTAGTGTATGGCGATAAATAGAGTCCATTCTAGTGAAGCTCAGCTTTTTGTAGGTGATCAGCGGATACCCGCTGTTAGCTCGCTAGATATAAGTTCTTCTAAAGAAATTGAATACATACCTAGGCTTGGTGCTGGGCATTCGGTCGAAGGGGTTCTTATGCCAAATCAAAATAGCACATTGAGTTATGGCATAACGCTTACGACTGGGGCCACAGGAATAGATCCTTTTTATAGCTATCAACAAATGCAGTCTGGATTTTTATCTACTGGCAGCTTTGAGTTTAAAGTTAAAGATTTGGCTGGGGTTGAAACAATATCAGGAGCTTCTTTAACAAGCTACAGCTTAAATGGGAGTGTGGGTAGTGTGGTTGCTGGAAATTCCACCTATGTGGGAGACGGCGCTATTTTTACTCCAAATGGAGCGTTAGAAAGAAAAGATCAAAGCAAAGATCTCTTTGACGGTTTCTTTTCTCCTAAAAAAATAGAAGTAACAACTACGACTAATGGCGAGGAGGGTATTAGTTCTTCTACTTTACATATACAAGATTTCACTATTAATGTCGGAATAGACAAGGTTCCTATAACCAGATTAGGGACTAGGGTTCCAATAACAAGGTTCCCCACCTTACCTTCTCAGGGAAGCTTATCATTTAATGTAATTAAAAATCAAGTAACGGGGTTAGATTTATCTTCTTTAATTTGCGAGAGTGGGGTAATTAAAATTGATTTAAAAGATATAAACAATAACTCTGTATTAGATTTTGTTACTAGTGGGTGCTGCTTAGAAACAGTGGATGAGAGCACTTCTTTAGATGATAATACAACATTAAGCTTTAATTACTATTTCCCAATAATACAATGATTGAAACTGGAAGTTTACCTCAATATCAAAATTCTGTTCACAGGATTTTAATAGATATTGATAGTCCTTTAAGTGGTTTTGAACTCCACTTAATGGAAACAGGTAGTGGAGCAGGAGCTTTTAAAACAGCTAATTTGGTCACCTTTTCTGGGCAGGAGGGCTACCTATTTGATCAGAGCGGAAACTTCTTTGGGGGCTATCAAAGCGGATCTCCTTTTGAATTAAGTGTTTTTTACGATCACTCAAATAGGACTTTTTCTTACTATCATGACAATAAGTTTATTGCGAACAGTTTGGATGTAACTGGCGCTTCGGTATTAGATACTGGAAACGTAAATTTTATAATGTTTGATAAGCACGGAGACTCTTCTGTTTCTGTCGTCTCAAGTGGAACTATAGGTTGATATTATCTTTTTTATTTATATAATAATAAAATGAAAGAGATATATTCATTCGATGTCAAAAGGGAAGTTCAAAAAGAAGTCCCTCACATTAAGAAAACCAAGGACGGTCCTGTAGAGACAACAAAGAGGGTTAAAAAAACTATTAAAAACAAGGTTATTTTCACTAAACCATCTATATCTCAGATGGAGGATGCCGACTTTTATTATGGCCAAAAATACAATGAGTTTATCAATGCTGGCTTCTTGACAAGGGCTATGCTTGCTAAAAAAATGGGGGACATTGGGGGTATGACCTCCAAAAAAATGGAAGAACTCATGAGTGAGTTGGTTGCGGAGAATATAGAAGCTGCAAAAACTATACAGTTTTTTGGTGGTAGCAAAACCCTAGATGAAGAGCAAAAAAAACAGCTTGAAGACGCTGAGCTAAAATATACTGAGACCAGTAAACAAATCCAGACATTGGAAACAGATCTACGCTCCCAGTTTTCTCAAACAGCAGATTCTAAGGCAGAACAAAAGCTTATAGAATGGTTTATTGTTAACTTCACTTATTATGAAGACTCAATCGCTGAAGACGACAAGAAAGAAACATTCGCTTTATTTGAAGGAGAGAATTTCTCAGAAAAAAGAGAATATCTATTAAGCTTACAGCAGGATATTGAGGATATTGAGGATTCTGCGTTACTAAAGGCTAAGAATATTTTCGACTCATCTTTTCAGACTTTGATCAGGGTTTCTAGTATTTGGTATAACAAGATGGGAGAAGATCAAAAGAGTATTGAGAAAGCCTTAGAGGATCTTTTTGAAGAAGATGGAGAAGAACCATTACAAGATTCATAGAGACCTTCTAGATATTGTCCGTGGATACAGTGAGTTAGTTTTTGCAGAGGAGGTTTTCTATTTTAAGCATTTCTCTGTGGAGCAGAGTCTTGAGCATGAATCTCTTGTGGAGGTAGATATTGAAAAATCTAAGAAAAGTGGGATAAAAACAAAAGAGGAAATATTAGAATCAGCTAAAGTCACAGGAGCTTGGTCTGATGCAAGTGAGGAGGATCTTAAGTCCAAGAAATGGGTTTTAAATAAATCTCTTACTGCTTTATCTAAAATACAAGACGACAATCAAAGAAAAATATTCAATAAGCAAATTGAAAATCAAAGGGAAGACTTGAGGTTGTTAGAGGCTAAGAGAACAAAATTATTAGCTTATAGTGCTGAAAATTTAGCTGAATCTAAAAAGATTAATAGGTTAACGGAAGCGGCCTTATTCTCTGATTCAGATTTTGGAAAGCCTGTAAAGGAAGAGTATAGGTTGCTTTTGTCGCCGTTGCTATTCTCTAGATATGCTAGCTTAATGGAAAGGAATAATCTCTTGATGATATCTTTTCACGGGGGCTTTTTTGATATGTTCGCTACTCAATATAGAAGTCCTATAGCCTTGTTTGATAGGAGTTTTGCTGAGCTTACAGTATTTCAGAAAAACTTATTAAGCGTCTCTACTTCTCTTTTTAATAAATTTAAAAACACTACTATACCAGATGAAATTATGGGAGATCCAATTAAAATAATGGATTACGAAGAAAAAGAGCATAAAGAAAAAACTGTTTCACATGGGGTAGATGATTTAAGGGCTAAAACAAAGGCAAGAGGAGGTAAGCTTAAAGCCGAGGACTTTTTAAGCTGATAGGTGTAATTTACACTATATGGCCCAAAGTTTCAATGCTTCCCTAAATGTTCAGCTAAACCCGCAAAGCTTAAACCAAGCTAGCAAGCAGGTTCAACAGGCTTTAGGCAGGATTACTGGTCAGGCATCAGAATTCCAAAAATCTCTCGATGCCTCGACAGCCCGTGTTTTCGCCTTTGGAGCTACAACTGCTGTTTTAAACGGAGTAACTCAATCATTTAAAAAATTAGTTTCTACAACTATAGAGGTTGAAAAAAGGCTTATAGAAATAAACTCTATTTTCCAAGCAACAGATGCTACTTTTAGTAGATTTAGGGCTTCAATATTTAGGGTAGCTAAAGAGACAGGACAGACATTTGATACTGTAGCGGAAGGTGCCGCAGAATTAGCTAGGCAGGGTCTTAGTGCTGAAGAAACTGCCAAGAGGCTGAAGGCGGCTCTTGTTATGACTAGAATTTCTGGCATGGATGCCGAAAAGTCTGTTAAAGCCCTTACTGCTGCAATTAATGGATTCACTTCTGCTAGCTTAACTGCTAATCAGATAGTCAATAAAATGGTCGCCGTGGACACGGCTTTTGCCGTATCTACTGATGACCTAGCCGCAGCCTTTACGCGAGCAGGATCAACGGCAGAGGATGCTGGCGTTTCCTTTGATGAGCTTTTGGGACTAATCACCGCCGTGGAGCAAAGAACAGCGAGGGGTGGCGCTGTCATTGGTAACGCATTTAAATCAATTTTTACAAGATTACAAAGGGGAACAACTATAGAAAAGCTTCAAGAGCTTGGTGTGGCTATAAATGCGAGCCAAACTGGTATCCAAAAACTACAAGCCTTATCGGGTGCTATAGAAAATATAGCTGACCCAACAGTTGTTTCTCAGATTAAAGAATTAGCGGGTGGAGTTTTTCAAATTAACGTAGTTAGTGCCGCCTTAAAAGATTTGGGGAGTGATACTTCTATTTTTGCTAATGCTGCAAAAACATCTGCCGAAGCTGTTAATGAGGCTTTTGAAAAGAATCAAATGCTCAGTGAGGGGATGGCTTCCCAGATAAATGCATTGGTAGTCGGTATAACAAATCTAGCAGAAAAAGTTGGAAGCATAACATTCGGCCCATTGCTAAAAAATTTAGTTGGAATAACAACAAAATTTACTGAGTTTTTAGATGAGGCGTTACACCCAGAAAGGGGGAACGCTTTTATAAAAGGATTTTTCAAGGCTATAGGAAGCTTCTTGAGCGGCCCAGCTTTGGTAATGTTTACAGCGGCGTTTCTAAAAATCACCCAACTAGTTGCGAAGTTTGCTGTTGAAGGTTTGAAGTCTCTGTTCCAGATGGGGACACAAACAGAAAAGATAAAGCAAATAGAAGCGGGTATAGTGGGTTTATTGCAAAGAGATCAATCTTTGCGTAATGCAATTTCAAGCTCAACTACTACTCAGGCGCAAAAAGAACAATTAATTTTAAATGCCATAAGACAAGAAAATGCTCTTCTGCAACAGCAAGCCAACATTATGAGAAGCTTGGCTGTAATGGCTCATGGAAGAGGAGTGAGGGGTATAGGTGCTGGGGGTCAGTTCAGAGGAAGGTTTAATGCTGGATTTAGAGCAGAGGAGGCTGAAGCAAGAATGCTCGGAGCACCTGCTGGTGTTAAAGCGAGAATGAGCAAGGGAACTATTGGTGGGCGAAAGTTCATCATGAATGATCATGAAACTGAAATACCAAACTTCGCTGGGACAAACTCTGCTGTTATTCCTCATTATGCAGGTGGCTTTGTGCCTAATTATGCCAGAGCAGGAGCTTTAAGTAATGCTGATCGGCTAGCACTTAATAGGCAGCTTGGTAATGCAAGAAGACGTAAACCAAGTCCAGAGAACGATGCAGAAATTGAGGAATTGGAAAGGCAGCTTGGATTAAAGAAGGGCCAAAAATTATCACAGAAAAAGAAAAAGAAGCCTATAAAAATTAATGGAGCGGGATTTGCTATGCTTGTCCCTCAACTTAATAAAAAAAGCGCATATGACGCAGATGATGGAGGCACATTTAGAGTAGGTAACGAGAGTTTTCCATATAAGTTCACTAGCCCTTTAGCGATAGCTGGTCCACAAATACCTAAAGCTGTAGATAAGACGGCTGGTAACTCAGATGCACACCTTCTTAAAAAGGTGGTAAAAAACATAGCTACCGATGGCGCTAAATTTGCAGATAGTTTAGTCCCAGTTACGGGAGCGCCTGTAAGCCCAAGAAGGGTTATGGCTAACCTTAATAAACAAGGGGGTGGAAAAGGCGCGATGAGGGCTGCTGTTGGGGCGGCTTTTGAGGCAGCAATAATGGCTGGCTTGAAGTTAAGCCCTTTACCTAATAAGGAGGGCGGCGATTTTGATGTCAAAGGAGTAACGGGAAATAAGCTAACAAAAATATTAACTTTGTTTGGCCTTAGTGGTAGTGGAGTTCATACAATGGATATGAAGGCTACTGCTAATAGGAAGACATCAATGCCTAGTATGGCTAGAAAGATCGCCTATGAAACTCTGCCACAATTTCGGGAGATGCAAGCAAGGCGGGGGCGGGGCGGCAGAGCTAGAGGCTTTATACCTAATTTTGCTGGATCTAGGGGAGGAGTCCCCATGTCCCTGATGAGGGTTCATAAAGATGATCGAGGAAGCCCTGTAGCTGTTACAAATTTAAGAGATGAGCCAAATGGCTTACAAGACGCTATAAGAAGAGAGCGTAAAGGCATGGGAATGTTTGCTGGTGGGTTTATACCAAATTATCATAAAAATCCTATGACGGGATCGGCAGACTCAAGACAAGCCAACGCTAATAAAGTTACTGCCGCTAATAATAAAATGGCAGCTAGCGCCGATAAAGCTAGCAAAGGCATGGCGAGCGCGGGGGATAAAAGTCTGGGTCTAATGAGCGCCTTGTTTGGTGTTCAGATGCTAATGGGTATGTTTGAGTCAAGTGGCGAATCTGAATTGGCGACAAGGCAAAGACTAGAAGAAGAGAATATAGAGGCAATTAAAAATTCTCAGGCTTCTCAAGGAGAAAAAATAAGGGCTATTAAAGCAGAGCAAGATAAGACTCGCAAGGTCAAGGAATCAACTTCAAGTCTTGTAGGTTTAACGGACGCTATTCAGGGAACAATATCTGCCTTGATGATATTACAGGCTCTGAACATGTTTACTGGCGGTGGGCTGGGGAGAATAACTGGCGGCTTTATGGGGAAACATTTTACTGGAAAAGGAATAGCTGCTGGAGTGTCTAAGAGGCACATGAAGGCAAGGGACGCATTCCTGAAGAAAAACCCAAAAGATTTTATTGGAGCTAAAGCAGCGGGACTAAGGGCATCGGGCGGGGCAGCGGCGAGTCAGACTGGTAGGGCTGGTTTATTGAGAGGAGCGTCAGGAAAAGCGTTGGCAAGAGGAGGAGCGCTTCTTACCGCAGGTTTAACAGCAGCACAAATATACTCAACTGCCACTAATGATGAGTTAAGCAAAAATATGAAGAAGCAGACTATAGGTAGGCAAGCTTCTACTGGGGGTGGTGCTTTGGCGGGAGCTATAGCTGGACAGATATTGATACCTATTCCAATTCTTGGCGCTTTAATAGGAGGAGTTGTTGGTGGTTTTATTGGAGATGCTTTTGGTAGTGCAGCGTTCAAGGGCGCTCTGGCAAAAGACATGAAGATAGATGCAGGGACAGATGATATAGCCTTTTTAGGAGGCAGTCGAGATGCTCAGACGTATAGGGGCGAAACAGGCTTTATGTTTGAAGCTACTGAGGCTGCGGAAAGAATGGCTAGGGGTATAGACAAAGATGAGTTTGCTATGGCTTCACCAGAGGAAAGGTTGAAGATGATGACTCAAGGCATTACTGAAGAAGGGCAAGAAAAAGCTAAGAAGGCATTAGAGAACTTTATGAAAGTCCATAAAGATCTTGGTGAAGCTAGGAGAAAACAAGGGGAAGAATCAGATGAAGCTTTAGAGTTAGAAAAGAAGATGAATGAAGCTCAAAAAGAATTGCTTCAAGTAAAATATCTCAATAGAGAACTCGAAGAGGAATATGGAGAACTGTTAGCAAAAACTAATGTTGCCCTTATAGAAGCTCGCAAAAATCTTAGAGAGTCTCTAATGAAAGGCACATTTGGAAAAGCTAAAGAGGCGCTAGAGAGTGCAAATCGAGATAAACAAGAATCTGATTTCGGAGTTGAATTGGCTCCCGCGATGAGGGGTTCTCTTTTAGGTGAGCAGGTGAATACTATGATGAGAGTTGAGGGGGCTATGAGGGATGTCAACCAAATCTTAGCTACAAGGGAAGATGCTAAAGCGGAACTTGCTACTTTAACAGCCTTAGTTAAAGAAGGTTTGCAGCCAGAACAGATAATTGGCGAGAAGGGTGTTGGACTCAGAGATCCTAAAACACTGAATGATATAATTAAAAAGAGTGGAGAAGATTTAAAAGAGGCAATTAAAAAAGGCGCTTTAGATTTCGAGCAAATAATTACAGATACAGCCCTCAAGCAAAAAGAAAATGCAAAACAGATAAATGATCTTCAAATTAAAGCTATAGAAAAAGCAATCGGAATAACAAAGACAAGAGAAGAGGGCTTGGTTGGATTTGGTGATCTGACAAAAGATGCCGAAGCTCTTGCAGGTTTAATTACCAATAGAATGGGCGAAGATGGGAAAGTAGATACCTCTAGAGATGATGAGATTAGAAAAAGATTAGCAGAGATGGAGGATGCTAATAAATTTGGTATAAATATTCCTGAGTTAATAGCGGAAATATTAAAGACGCAAATTCGCGGAGAGGGTTTTGAAATTGATACGCAAGAAATAATGCAGGGAGTAATGCAGTCAATAGTTGGAGCAAGTATGCAGGGTCTCATTCCTGATGATAGAGCGGGAGCGATTGCAAAAGGTGCAGACAATCCTAGGACAGCACAAGAAGCTGCATTTAAGGTTATGTTTGATAAAATGGGTGAAGAGATGAAATCCATAGACAACCTTATGACTCAACAAGATGCATTAGCAGAGGTTCTTGAAAGAACAAAAACAGTTTATGAGCAAATGGTTGGAGTAGGTGAAGGTGAAGAGGGTGGCAACATTGGTAAAAGCATACAAGACTTCGCGGGTAAACTGAGAGATGCAGGAACAAGCTTAGATAACTTTAAGAATTTCAATGTTAACTTCAATGCACAAACTAAAAAGACTTCAGACTTGATTGCTAATGTTACACAATTAAACGACGAGGCCATTGTGGTGGTTCAAGCGTTAGCGGCAAGAGTAAGAAATCTTGAAACTCATGCAGGTAGGTTAAGAAGCGATGACGACCCTCTTGAGAATCTCGGGGAGTATAAATAAAATAATTTAAACGCCGATGGCTTCACTCATAATTAGCAATGTCACCGAATCCTCTGTAGATGTAACTTACGAATATTTAGAGGCAGAGGAACTTTTTGGCTACACGGTAAAAGGTAGTTATGTAGTTAACATATCTGATATAAATCTACAGCAAGAGGACACTGTTTTATTAAAAGGCAGGGACGCTATAAAGAGTGCATATGGTAGGCCCAATATAGTTGCACGAATTGGTGCAGATGATTATTTAAATGGCCAGATAGAGTCATATAGCTTTGGGGAAAGCTCTCTAGTGGGATCAGAATCAGTTACAATAAGCATACAAGAATTTAGGAGGCTAGACAGTTATGCTGCTAGTCAGTTTGCTAAATACATCCCTAATCCACATACCATATCTTCTTTTAATGAATCCTATTCGTTTAATAGAAATGGATCAACTTATAGCTCCCAAAGAAGAATTTCTATTACTTATAAACAAGAGGCTGGGGGTCAGTTTTTAAATAACGCAAAAACATTTTTAACTAATTACTATTTTGCTAACAGACCTTCTCTTGGTTATCAGGAGGATGGGATATCTGAGAATGCTAAAATAGATAAAAACTACAGGGGTCTCATATCAGAGAAATATGATCTAATTGGCTTAAGTGTTGAATTAAATGAAAAGGTTGATTCTTCCTTCGTAGACGATTCTTTAAGCGTAAGTAGGCAGCAGACTGAAAGAATAGAACTTACAGAGCAGGGATATAAAAATAAAACTCGCACAATAAATTTAACTTCGTTGAGATTGGGTTCCGAAAATGCTTTGACGAACGCGATGGCTGAAATAGTGGAAGAGATAAAGACCACGGAGCATGGAGAATTCGGAGACCCTTTTAAAATATCTAAAGGTATAACAAAAGACGGCAACAATGCTACTTTAACTATTTCTTTTACAACTGACCCCAAAAAATCACAAGACGACACAGAGTCTTACTCTGGAAGCGAAGCGAAGGCGGGTCGATTTAGAGAATTTACTTTGAGTATAGAATATAAATCTACTGGCCCTAACAATAGGGAGAAGTTTTTAAATTCAAAAAAAATCTGGGTAGAAGGACAATCTTTAAACAAAGAGAGAATACAGAGATTGTTTCATCCACCAGAAACAATTTACGAAAAAAGCAGATCGACAGATTTCCAAAAAACAGAAGGGGTTGTTAGGGAGAATATAGTTTTTACTACAGACGACTCCTATAAGGATACAGATGACGGTGTTCTGAAGGTCAAAACAACATTATCAAAAAGTCACCAGATACCAAGATTTACCAGATTTCTAGAATTAAATAGTCTAGAAGAAGCTATAGTTGTGAGGGATCTGAAGATGGTAGGGCAAGCTAGCGTCAAGGCAGAGTTGGTGGCGAGTCAAAGCATGGGGATCTATAAAGCACAAGAAGCTTTAGAGAGTAGAACAGATGAGTTTACTGCTTTGGTTGATGAGAATATTACGCATATAACTTCTGATACAATAAGCCTTAGTCTTGGACAGGGGACAGCAATGAGAACTTTAAATTATCTTTATTTAGAAGATGGCTGAATTTATAACATATGGATCTTATACTTTTCCTTCTCCTTGTCCTCTTGTAGCTCAAGGAGTGGACCCAGTTTATGTGGCTGGCAAGGTCGATCACTTCGCTGATTCAGTAGATTTAGTAGGCACTATAACTGGAGAAAATTTAAGTGGACTGCATCTTCAAAAGATGCAAATGATTAGTGGTCTCTTATCAGAGTTCCAAACATTAAACATTACAAATGATGCTGGAACCAAATCATTCGCAGCAGCTAAACCTGAATCCATATCTTTCGATTCTTCAAATTTATCAACGCTGTTACCTTATTCTGTAACTTTTAGTTCATACTCTTCTGGAACATTTTCTGAATTTTATGGAATAGAAAACCCTAGTGATGTTTGGACTTTCAGTGAGCAAGACGGTCAAATTACAGAGGTGGTTCATTCCGTCTCAGCAAAGGGTGTAAAAATTGATAGTAAAAACCCTTTTGAAAATGCTCGTCACTTTGTCACTGGGAGAGTGACTGGCTTTATTGATTTTAGTTTGTTTCAAACAGGAACGACAAATGCGTTTTTAATCTCAAGAAATGAAGAGGTTAATAAAAGTTCTAATACTTACAGCATAAATGAAAACTATAGATATAGCACCAGCGAAGATCTTATTACAGATTCTGGAATTACAACCTGCAATACTCAAATCTCTTATGATAAAGATCAAGGCTTAAGTGTCTCAGTAAGAGCTTCTGTGCAAGGTTCTATTACGGGGAATGTTGATCAAGTTGGGCTATTGCACACAGGAGTATTTACTTCTGAGAAAGCTCAAGAAGTTGCTCTTAATGCTGTGGTCTCCTCTCTTTCTGATTATGAAAGCGGGTTATACACCTTTATAAGCGCAGGTCCAAAAACTTCTTCATTTGATATTGATACAGGGACTAATAAAATAGATTTTAATTACAGTTTTGTTGATTCTAATAATTTAGATCAAGAAGGAAATGTTTTGCACACACAGTCAGCATCTGTGTCTACTAGTAAAGATGAGGCACTTGTAAAGGTTTCTGTTGTGGGTGAATTAAAATATAATACTTCATTGGATGTTTTTGCTACAGGAGACCCCGCAACTGGAGAAAGGTTTAAAGAGTTAGATGCTCAATATAGTGGAGTTCAAGCTAACTCTGGATTCTTTAATTTAGCTGTAGAGGCTCTAAAATATTTTAGAGAAGATGCTACTGGTTATCATATAAGTGGAGATTATTTAAACCCTAGCCCGATATCTAAAAGCATAGATAAGAGACCTGCTGACAGCATAATAACTTATACGGTTGATTTTGATAATAAGATAGATTTGTCATCAGGAACTTTATCGGGATTACAGGTAAATATTACTGACAAAAAACCTCAACAATTAAGCGGAATAGTCCCTAGTCTTGGAGGGTTTGCTAAGCAGAATATAATGAATAGGAGGGCTGGAGAATATGAGGTTTCAGCAAATTGCGAGGCTAGCACTGGCGATATGCAAACTTTAAAAGATGTTGTTAGCGGCCATATGACTGGAATTTATACTATAGCAGAGAATAGTAGTGTAAATGACGATACTATTTCTTATAATACTAGAAGGGTGTATTAAATATGAGTCAAAGTGGTATACAACATACTTTAACAGAGGTCGTAGGTGGGACTGATAGGCTTCTTGTTTTCTATGATTTTTCTGGGATGAGCGGAAGGTCTATAGGCAACATTAATGTGGGAGGAGGTAATGTTGACAGCGTTATAGAAAACTGTGACCCCGCTGTTAATACAGGGGTTTACAGTGGAGTTTTAGTAGGAACCACAAGCTCGTCAGCAGCATCATCTAAAACAATAGCTACGGGCGCTTTAGCTAATAATCAGCTTGATTTGGGAACCTCAAATATTCATATCACAGGAACAGACAATATACCATACGGAAATACTGCCAGTATATTAGATTTTGAGTTTGATGGAGAAGTTGAGGATGGTGTTTTGTTTGGTTCGCTTGAAAAAACTTCATCTGTTGTTAATGGTGAAACTATAACTGGAGCTAGAGGCTACAATGTGGGCTTAACAGATAGAGGTCATATTTTTTATCAAGGATTTGACAACAATGGAGACTTTATACATACAGCTAATTCAATAGAGCTTTCTAAAAGAAATATAATTAGTTTTTCCGTTGGTAATAATTCATTAACTTTAGCTAGATTTGATTATTTAAACAATAAAATTCAACAAGAGTCCTTTGGTTTAAATAATTCTTTTATTGCAAATAATTCTGGGTTCTTCCTAGGGGGAACTAAGCAATATTTTAGGGGGGCAAATAATGGAGAATTTAAGACGGTTCCTAAGATAAAATTAAATTCGTTTTCTTTATTTTCTGGCTTTCTTCCTGCCTCCGCTTTGTTTTCTATAGGGAGTGGTGTTGTTGGAGATTATTTCGAAGATACACAAGCGGCAGTAACCAGAAAAGAATTAACAGGATATAATCAAACTGTAGTTTATAAAACAGGTATAACTGGATATGACTATGAAAATACTAGCAGTATAAACATATCTACTGGTAGATATATGCTAACTGGAAGTTACTTTGGAGCTTCTAGCGTTAACACTGGGGAGGGAGATAGATATTTTATTTACCGCTCTTTCGATGATGCTTTATCAGATAGTGGCGTTAAAACTTTTGTTAAAGAAGAGGTTGGAGCTTTGTATGGTGCGGAAGGATCTGGGTATCAATATACTCCTACAGGAGATACGAGAGCTTTTGATACCTTGGGATTAAGAGATATAGATATTGCTGTAAATGAATATGTTGAACAACGAGGTCTATCTGGTGCTGCCACAGTAGCGGTAAAACTTTACGAGTCTAGATTTATAACGGGAGTCACCTCTGGCATAAGCGGGGTCAAACAGGTTCCTGCTTATAGGACGGTAGTGGAAAGACCAGCACTTCCACAATCAGGGGTAAGAATGGGGGGAAATGCTGATCTATTGAAAAAGAATTTTATTTTCTTCATAAATGAAAGGGTATCGGGAGCACTATGATTTTTGATTCAGTTTTAGCAACAGGTCATACAACTATATCAGGTTGTCATTCTGTAGATTTAAATACAGATAAAATTGATTCTGGAGATATAAAAGTTACGGCGGCTAACGGTTCTTTTCACTTTAAAAGAAAAACTGTGGCTGGACAGGTAAACATGATGTTATCTATGAACGGTCAAACGCTTCTTCAAGAAGTTCCGTTGACTGGGCAAGCTGTGAATTTTATTTCATATAGAAATGAAACAGGGGATTTCTTTATAAAGGGTTCAGAGGCAAGTGTTTTAGATAAATCTAATATCTTCTTTGCTGAAGATACTCCACTAACCGTGGATTATAATCTTCAATACGATGTTATAACAGGAGGTAATTTTGCGGGTTCAGGAGAGGGTGGGGGAGCACAATTAAGAGATAGTCTTCAGGGTGGTATTGGGGCTACTGCAACATTTACAGAATGTGATTACTTCGTAAATGGTCAAAAGGTTTATTCTGGGGTAGGAGTTGGTGTTTCGGCGGGAACAGAGGGGGCAAGCTTTGTCCCTACTTTCGGAACAACTGCAAATGCTGGTGGAGTTGTTACTACTGAAAATCAAAATAAATTTAAATTTACTGCCTACAAGAAGACGGCAAATAGTGTTTCTTTAACTGGGTTATCTCCAGATGTGTTTAGTAATACAGGATTTATAGAGGGTAGAACTGCTTTTTATATTAATGGATTAAGGCAACCTCAAAATAGTTATCTAGAGCTTTATACAGGTGTAAATATGGTAAAGAAAAGCCATTCTGCTTTAATTAGTGGGGGAATCCCACTTGGAGCAGAGGTGAGTAATGTTAATTTATAATGGAAGCCATCCAAAACATAGACTTTAACTTTAGTAACGGGGCAGGAGGACACTCTGCCACCGTATCGACACTTCGTGGTGCCACAAGAATTCAGGATGGTGTGTCACTGGGAACTGTAATAGGGGACATGGGAGAAGGTAACTCTTTTTCCAATGGACAAATTGATAAATTGTTTGAAAATTTTGTTTGCACAGAAATAACTACAAATTCAAGCCCAACTGTTACTTCTGTTAGCAGAAAATATGCAGACAGAACTTCTTTAGTTCTTAAGTCTCATTTTGTTTTGTTGAGGGGACAAAATTGTGGACCCAGAGAAGACTTAGATTTCGAAGGTGAAATTCCATTTTTTTCAGAAGTCATTAATTCACCTTCACCGTTAAAGGATAGTTTTGGGAGAGACTTTCCCTTTCCGTCTCAAGGACCAAAGCTTGTAGATAATGGAATAATAGCGGCTGGTAGGGTATACAATCATGAGTCATCGGCAGAATATAACGGTATAAAAATATCATTAGTTTATAACAACAGAAGGCTCCAAGATGGGCAGAAGGGGACTCCTGATCTATGTTTAAATGATGAGGCTGTAAGCCCGACTTACAAAGGTTTCGAAAATGAAAATGGAATATTTATTGGTGGTCCAGACCTACAACAATATGACCTAAAGTATGGCTATACTTTGCCAGACTTTAAAAAAATGTTAAATATGGTTGGTGTGCAAATAAATGATCAGTATGATTTGGTAAAACCTAAAATTTCAAAAGGGCAAGACAACAATGTTTTGTTTGAGACAACAGGAACATTAGAGAGCGTTGTAACCACAATAGCGTCTTACTTTGGTTATTTTTGGTTTGTCAATGCCTTTGATGGTTCTCTTTGTTTTATCAATACAGCTTTAGCAAAAACGCTTGAAATTGATGATTATACACAGAGAGCAAAACAAATTGAAGACAAAAACGTAGTTAGCGCCACTTTTACAAAAAGTTTATCATCTAATAAAATTATTAATGTTTATTCTGGCACGGCAGAACAAAAAGAAGATAAAGACCCCAAAGACGAGGATCGACCAAGGAAGATATTCTTTAAAAGGTATGATATCTTAACTGACATAAAAAATCCTCAATTTGGAAGAAGAGAGGGTGGCGAAGACTTAGAAAGTAGTGACCTATATTATTTCGAAGAAGAAATTGCTGCTACTTTCGCTTTATTTAATCAAGGGAGTGATAATCCAGAGACTTTTGACAAGTTTATGTTCCACTTGTTACACAGTAATTACGACCCTATAAATATAGACGATGAGGGTAACAGGTGGGGTATGAACTTAAAACCAACTCCTACTACAATGGGATCAGGCCCAAACGCTGAATGCGTTCTAACATATTGTGGGGATCAGGGTATCGACGAAAAAAATAGAGTCAGTAAAGGATTGTATAATGATATTCCGACAAACTTCCAAATGTGGAACTGGGGTCCAAAGCCCGACAATGGAGAAAAGAGGGGTCGGGAGATGTATATTTATGATGGAATTGTAGAAGCAAAAAAACATAGAAAGTCTAATTTAAAATGGGGGCCGCTAAAAGGAGAAGTCTATGACCGTATAGATGACAAATTCCAATATATAAAATTAGTAATGGATGAGTTCCCTTGGGACCAAGAAAACGCCGAGGAAAATAATAATCTTTTCCCTGCTAAGAAAATGACAAAGCCATCTGAGACTGATTTATATACATTTCTTAGAGCTTTTTATGCTATAGCTGGAGGTATTTATGTTTCAAATGGGTATAGCAAATATAAAACTGAAAGGATGGAGTTCCGCAATACTAACAATTTAACTATTGTTGGCCCAGTGCATGGAGACACGTTGATTTCAGAAATAGATGATCTCTCAGAGCTTTGGGATATATTGCAAATCTGTAAACTTGAAAATAGATTGACTGTTAATGACTTGTGGAAAGCTACATACACGGGAGAAAAGTTAGGACAGGCGGTTAATCATTATCATTTTGTAGCTATCCGAAACCTTCCTAAATTAGAGAGAAAAAATGGACAAGAGAATCCGCTGATGGTTGACTTCCGACCATTGAAGATGCAGGAGTTTTATGAGTGTCCTATAAAAAAGAATTGTCTTTGGTTAGGGGGTCCAACTGAAAACCTTAGAAATGAAGCAAAAAGCAATTTTTTTGTAGATGATGCTGTTAGCCTCTCTTGGAGTAATTGGAAGGCGGCTAAAAAGAACATCAAAAAACGCCTCCCTATGGAATATACTAGGAGTAAAACTAGGGTTAATAAAGTTCTAGGCGAAAATGACGACTTTGAGGAAGAGGAGGACGATGAGCTTGCACAGGGAACAGAGTCTGAAAATAAAATGTCAGACTTATTTGATAGATTTGATTACAGATATTTTAATGTTGATGCCCCTGCATATAATTTATTAAATAATCTAAGTATGAAGTCTTTTTCTGGTTCTGTGACAGAAATGAAGGCTTTAGGTAAGATTAAAAAGACTGTTGATGACACTGAGGGTAATACAGAGACATCGAGAAGAACAATTTATGGACTAGCCATACCTGAGGAGCATAAACCGACAATGACGAGTATAAATATCAGAGTCGGTGGAGATGGAATAACTACAAGTATTAGCGAATCCACTATCAAATTAATACCGCCAGATGACGGCCTTATACTCAATGCAGCACATGAGGCTGCTATAACAAAGAATGGATTTGCGAATTTCCTATCTGCTAAGCAGAAGAATACGCTAGGAATTTGACTTTTTGCAGATAGCTATAAGTTTTCTGCACTCTTTGGCTGGAATATCGTCATAAGACTTCCAATTTGCCGCTTCC
>CEOR01008506.1_pt1 | contig 23005 bp, 28 predicted proteins | sample 530661 | NCBI WGS metagenome assembly CEOR01 (sample SAMEA2620836, study PRJEB7988) | marine metagenome | biome: marine biome (ENVO:00000447); feature: deep chlorophyll maximum layer (ENVO:xxxxxxxx); material: "saline water (ENVO:00002010), including plankton (ENVO:xxxxxxxx)" | depth 65 m
ATTAAAGGACAGATACTATGATAAAGTCCTGAAGAAAAGAACAGAAGATTTATTAAATAAAGTAGAACTATTAGATTAAAAAATTATGAAAAAGCTAACACAAAAAAGAATAAAAGAAATACTAACTGACTTTTGTAGTAAATGGTTTTACAACCCCGTGTTTGATGAGGGGTTTATGGAAACAACAGTTGGGTGTGAAGATGAAATGGAAGATGATGATAGCGATAGAATGAAAAGGTCTTTAATAAAAAACTACTTACTATGGTATGGTTATGATTATGTTTTAGAAGATGATGATACATACCCAACAAAAGAAGAATTAATAAATCAATACTTAACCCAAAGTAACCTTGATAAACTAAGAGTTAAGGAAAATAATAATTTAAAAAATTAATGAAGTAGATGTAAGTGATGTAGAATTAGTAGATTAATTTTGGAAATTAAAAAAGATTGTCTTATCTTTGTATAAAGAATGTTTAACTAAAACAATTATTATGTATAAAAATATTAATATAAAAAGATTAGCTAGGGAGTTAGCTATCTTTGAAGTTAAAGCTAAATACCAAAGGAGAGGACTCATGGATAAGTTTTATGTAAACAATTACGATGAGTTTATGTCCTTAAAAATATCTAAAGACGCTAATGTAGATATAGATGAAAGTGCAGAAAAATATTTAGAAAAAATTGAAAGTGTAATTTAAAACCAAACAACATTATGAACAAAGGGAAAAACACGTTGGGATACTTGACTCAAAAAATGAGCAAAGAACAACAACACTACTTAAAAAAATTTCAAGAATTATTAATCAAACAAAATAAAAAATCATGCAAGCAAACAAAGAATACCAACTAAACCTATCCATTATTGAGAAAGAAAAACTCACCGACCTATTGAATGAAGAAATAGGTTGTCCGCTAACCGCTCAAACTTTAAGCGAGTACACTTTGCTTTGTGCTTTAAAAAAAGAAGTGCAAGCTTTAGAAATCAATGAGGTAATTATAAATGAGAATGATGAAGTATGTGAATGGGTTGTGAATGAAGATGATTTATTATTACTAGCACGTTTGATTAGCAATAGCGAACTAGAAGAATTAGGAGAAAAAATACAAGTGGAACTTTTAAAAACTTTATTAAAATGAAAATATATATAGACAACACAGAGATACTAGAAGAAACTTTACAAGTAGAGGGAGTAGACACAGACGACTTTCCAAAATTTTGTGATGCTTTTTTTAGTTACGGGGAAACAGTGTCAGGCAGAATGCTAACCACAGATGAACTAGACACACTAACAAATGAGTACCCCGAACTAGTGAACTCAATGGCTTATGAATCTTTAATTTAAAAAAAATGAAAACTAAAATAGAACAAAACAAACACAAGATAGATTTACTTTTTAAACTAGTAAAAGACTATACGGGAATACCAAAGGAAAAAATAAGAAACAAAACAAGAGTGTATGAGGTGGCAATGGCGCGTAATACAATAGGTGTTATGCTACATTCTGAATTAGGTATGACCATCATGGCTACGGGCGAAGTGATAAATAGAGACCACTCCTCTGTTCATCATTACGTCCGAAACCATGTAGATAAAATGAAGTTTGACCCCTTCTACCGAAACATGTATACTGAAGTGTCCAATTCTTTTTGGGCGAAGATGAGTAAAGCGGACATCAATGATATAAGTTTAAGAATAAAAAGTTTACACAGAGAAATTTTAGAATTAAAAAGAACACAAGAATTAATTAAATCAAGATAACATGGGAGAAATAATTGTATATGGAACTGCTATACTTATAGCAATGCTATCCTCTTTTGCTTTGGGTATATATGTAGCAACCCAAATAGGAGAATGGATAAAAAGAAACACAAAAGAATAGTGTCTTTAAAGACACTAAAAAAAAGTGCAAATAAATTTGGAATTGTAAAATATTTGTACTATATTTAAACTATAAATAAAACAAAGGATATGAAAAGTACATTAGTAAATAGAATTGAGTTTGATACTCTAGTAGAACGAGACCTAGATAAACCTAGCTTTCATTTAATAAAAGGTATGAAGTTGTTTATGAGCAAACCTACCTTTAATAACTTTATAAACACGGGCAGATTTATGTCTTATGAAACCTACAAGGAAATGCACCCCTTTTCAGAATGCGATAGCGCTACCCAAAATATAGTTAAGTATGGAGGGAACTATATCATTGAGGTTATTCGTGGTCGAAAGGGAGACGCGTACTTTATGGTAAACAAAAAAAGATACAAGACTTTAGGCAGAGCGGAGAAAGAATTATGGGAGAGAACCATCGAGCCATTAGTGAGTTAGCGAGCGGGAGTTTTTTGAATGTCAAGCAAGTGGCGATTAACCTCAATCCCGTTTCGTGTGTTTGGAATGTGAGGTTAATTATTTCATGATTGGATATGGGGGTACTTGCTTATCCCTATATCATTAAGGTTAGATTTAGGAGAAACCAAATCTATAATTAAGGGACTATAAGTCGTGTCCCTTTTCCTAAACTTAAAAAGAAAGCGGGTTGTTTTGACTACATTATTGGTCTTCTCGTAGTCAGTTGTGATTTTGACAATTCGCTTTCTTAAAATAACAACGAAGGATATTTTAAAGCAAAGGCAAGTTTGTTCTTCTTTCGGTCTTTCGTTGTTTTGTAATTCATCTTTAGCCGGAAGAAGATTAATACTCAACAAAGGGGGTGCTTGCCCGCCCCTTTTTTTAAATATTATAATAATGAAACAAGAAATTTTTAATACATACGCAAAAAAATTATGTGAGTTATTTAACTTACATGAAGAAGATTTGTTTTCTAAAACAAAAAAAAGGTCATGCGTAGATGCAAGACATTTACTTTATTATGTGTGTCATAAAAGACCTATGCGAATAAGATACATTCAAGACTACATGGCTAACAAAGGATATGACATCAGTCATTCTTCTGTTATACATGGTATCAATCAAGTATCAGAAAAAGTAGAGAACGATTCAGATTATCACAATCTTGTAAACACTTTGAATAATGTATAGTTTAGAAGAAGTGTTTGAACAAGCGGTCAATGATGACAACTCTGCTCCTTTAAACTATCCTCATTACAAAGCGCAACTTTCGTGGGGTGTGAAGATAGTGAAGGACAATAGGACAAAAGAAATAAATATATTTAATACAACTAGAGGAGGAGATTATTACATGGAACTAGATAAAGAAGAGTATAAAAATTTTTCAGATAATGGTTGGATAAAAGGAATATATATATTATCTTTGTCTAACTTTCGTAGAAAATTAAATATCCTAGAGGGTAAGATTCATGCGGAGGTAACTAAAAATGGTAGCCTTAAAACTATCGCGACATATAAAAACTCTCGCGAAAGAATAATGCAAAGGTATACCAAAGTGTCTAACAAATTAAAAGAATTAAACAATGGGTAAAACAAAAAATTATTATCAGGAATTATCAGAACTACCAATCAAAAGATTGATAGAAAAAAAAGGTGGACTAGATTATTTATCATGGTCTAATGCGTGGGATATGTTAAAGAAAGCATACCCTAACGCACAAAGAAAAGTTTATGAATCAGAACACACGGGACTTAATTTTTTTACAGACGGTAAAACATGTTATGTAAAAGTAGGTATTGTTGTAAACGATATTGAGCATATTGACTACCTTCCCGTTATGGACTTTAGAAACAAATCAATATTGGAACATAAGGTTACATCAACTGATGTTAACAAAGCTATTCAAAGAGCAACTGCTAAGGCTATTGCTATGCACGGTTTAGGTTTAACTTTATGGACGGGAGAAGATGTTCCTAGCCAACCAACTAAAGAGGTGGATACACGCGGAACTAAAAAGCTAGCGGTAGGAAGTGAAGATTGGGTAAAGGTAGAGAAGTATGTTAAGTCTCGTAAATGGAAAGACATTACTGAAGTTACAAATGTAATAGGTGGTAAGTATGAGATTAATGCAACCATTACTGAAGAACTTATCAAACTAATTTAGTATGAAAAAGGATATTGAAAAACTCCGTTGTGATAAAGAGTATTACAACGGAGTAGGTAAAAGTTATTTATCTAATTCAGACATAGGAACTTTATTAAAAAACCCTAAATACTTTGGGGTATCTGTACCCGACAATCAAAACTTTGCTAAGGGTAGATTGTTCCATCAATTAATTTTAGAACCAAAGAAAGCTAGAGACTTTATACAAAACAATGTTATATCTTCAAACTCTAGAAATACAAAAGCATACAAAGAACAACTTATAAAACAATGTAAAGAAGTAATGTTGTTGGAAAAAGAAGTAGATGAAATTATAGAACTGACAGATACCATGTTAGCTAACATAGATTTCTTTGATTTAATAAGAGAAGAAAATAGTTTGTATGAAGAGCCTGCTATTAAAAAAATCAAGGGAGTTTGGTGGAAAGGTAAGGCAGACATAGTAACAAGTGAGTATGTAGTAGATTTAAAAACCACATCGGATATTACTAAATTCAAATGGTCTGCCCGTGAATATAATTATGATAGTCAAGCTTTCTTGTATGAACTATTGTTTGGTAAACCTTTAATCTTTTTAGTAATAGATAAACGAACTAGAATGCTAGGTAAGTTTGTTCCGACAGAAGACTTTTTAGCTAGGGGGGAAGAAAAGGTAGACAAAGCTATTGATGTTTACAATACTTTCTTTAACCCTCATCAAATGGAATCTTTAAAAAAGAATATAAACAATCACTATATAATAGAAGAACTTTAGTGTCTTTGTAGACACTCTTTGGAATGTTTCAACCAAAGTTTAATTTTGAAACAAAAGTAAATTAATTAATTATGCAAGACGAAAAAATTTTCGCAGACGGGTTTAGTTTTAAGACTCGTAAAGAACAACCTGAGTGGGTTGTTGGTAGAGTATCTATCAAATTAGAAGACGCAATCCCTTTTTTAAAAGAGAATGCAAGTAATGGTTGGGTAAACCTAAACATCAACACTGCAAGAAGTGGTAATCATTATATTGAACTTGACACTTGGAAACCAAGTGAAAAGAAAAATGATGAAAGAGATGCAAATGAAGAAAGAAAAATGGAAGAAACTGCTAAGGCAGATGAGAGTTTACCTTTCTAGTTTAATCGCTACTCAAATTAAGGAGGGTATATCCCTCCTTTTTTTGTGTCGAAATGTTAATAACTACGTTGATATATATATTGTATATATTTTTTTTAATTATATTTTTATTTATATATTTATTTCGTTAATAAAATCGACATAATCGACACAGTAACTGAAACTCAGTCACTTACAATTTAATAACCGACATAAAACCGACACAATTATGACATCAAACATCACAATCTTTAAGAATATTAAAGAAACTACAACCCCTTTTTATAGAGATATAAATGTAGTATTAGAAAGAATAAAGGAAGGAGCTTGTAAAGAGCTAGTAAAAAAAATTAGATTAGAAAAGAATAAGGAAGATAGAAACGAACTTAAAAAAGAACTTCCCGCTATATGTTTTTCAGGAACCTTTAGTAAAAGGGCGGACTCTTCTATCAATGAACACAGTGGGTTTATTTGTTTAGACTTTGACGGCTACAAGAAAATAAAAGAACTGTTATCAGAAAAAGAAACCTTAAGTAAAAGCAAATATGTTTACTCTGTATTCATATCCCCATCAGGAAATGGGCTAAAGGTTATAGTTAAAATACCACAAGACATAGATAATCATGTTAATTATTTTAACTCACTTGAAAAACATTTTGATTCACCTCACTTTGATAAGACATGTAAAAATATTAGCAGGGTTTGTTACGAATCTTATGACCCTCTACTTTACATAAATGAAAACTCTTCATTATGGGATACGATAGAGGATATAGAATACAAAGAGGTAACCGCTCATAAAGACCCGCCAACTATACCTATCACTGATGAAAATAAAATAGTAGAGATACTTGTAAAATGGTGGCAGAAAAAATACCCAATGGTTGAGGGTCAAAGAAATCAAAATATTTATATACTTGCTATGGCGTTTAATGACTATGGGGTTAACGAGTCTTTAGCATCTTATGTTCTTGGTCAGTTTCAAGATTCATCTTTTACAATGACAGAAATAACTAGAACAATAAAGTCTGCCTATTCCCACACCCAAAACTTTGGAAGTAAGTATTACGAAGATGAGGAAAGGGTAAGTCAAATTAAATCTAAATTAAGAAGAGGTGTAACTAAGAAAGAAATAAGAAGTCAACTTGCAGATTCTAATTTAGATGACCAAACTATTGAGGCAGTTTTAAATAAAGTAGAAGAAGAAAATTCTTTCAAACAATTTTGGACAAAGAACGATAAGGGTACAATAAAGATTGTTCATATATTATTTAAAATGTTTTTAGAAGATAACGGTTTCTATAAGTATTGCCCGGAAGGTAGTAGAAATTATGTGTTTGTAAAAGTAACCAACAATTTAATAGACCATACATCAGAAAAAGAAATTAAAGATTTTATCCTAGACCACTTATTAAACTTAGATGATTCATCTATTTATAATTATTTTGCAGACCACACTAGATTGTTTAGGGAAGAGTTCTTAACTCTTCTCTCTACAATAGATATATATTTTATTGAGGACACGCAAGACTCTGCCTATTTATATTACAAAAACTGTGCAGTGCAGATAACAAAAGATTCAATAAAACCTATAGACTATTTAGATTTAGGAGGTTATGTATGGAAAGACCATGTGATAGATAGAAACTTTAACATGTGTAAGATTCAAGATTGTACTTATAAAACTTTCATATCTAATATATGCGGTAAGAACGAGGAAAGAATTAACTCTATGGAAAGCACGATAGGTTTTCTATTACACGGTCATAAAAATTTATCTTATTGCCCCGCAGTTATTTTAAATGATGAATTAATATCAGACAACCCTGAAGGAGGAACGGGTAAAGGATTGTTTATGAATGCTTTATCTCACATGAAAAAGGTTGTTACTATTGACGGTAAGTCTTTTGTTTTTGAAAGGTCATTTGCTTATCAGCTTGTGTCAGCAGACACACAGATATTAGTATTTGATGATGTAAGAAAATACTTTGATTTTGAAAGATTGTTTAGTGTAGTGACAGAAGGATTAACATTGGAAAAGAAAAATAAAGATGCAATTAAAATACCGTTTAGTAAGTCTCCAAAGATAGCTATTACAACTAACTATGCTATAAAGGGAGCGGGTAATTCATTTGCTAGAAGAAAGTGGGAATTAGAATTACATCAACACTATAATAAAAACCACACTCCTTTAGATGATTTTAAAAAGTTAATGTTTGGAGAGTGGAATGATGAGGAATGGTGTCAGTTTGATAACTACATGATTAGTTGTTTACAAAATTATTTAGCAAACGGGTTGCAGAAAAGTAGGTTCGTAAACTTAGAAATCAGACAGTTATCGGCTGCCACTTCTCATGACTTCATAGAGTGGTGCGGGTTATTAGATTCAAACTCAGTGAACACTACATTAAAAGTAGAAGAAAGATTATACAAGCACGACTTGTATATAGATTTTGTTTCAGAGTATCCTGACTATGCTCCTAAATCAAAGCTAACAATATCACGAACTAGATTTTATAAGTGGTTAGTATCTTATGCTTTGTTTAAAGAAGGAGTACAACCACAAGAGGGTAGAGATTCAAACGGTAGGTGGATAATAATAAAACAAAAACCAAAGCAACCTTTACATGAAAGGGTGCTAGAATTTTAAAATGGAAGAACAGATATATCAAGCTATGCTTAATTCATACAAAGTTATTATAGAAGGTGTTGAGCCTTCTATAATAATAGAGTCTAACAAAGGTTACTTTATTCATCACCCGTCTGATGAAGTAGAGAGAGAAACTTTAGAAGTATTACTTGAGTATTTTGAAAGGGAAGAAGAGTATGATAAATGTATAAAGCTTAAAAAGTTTATAGATAATTATGATAAAGTTTAGAGATTATCAAAAAGAAATAATTGACAAGAGTCTTTCAATCTTACTAAAGCATAGGTTTGTTTATCTAGCTATGGAGGTGAGGACGGGAAAGACTTTTACTAGCTTAGGTATAGCTCAAGCTTTGTTTTTAAAAAATGTTTTATTCATAACCAAAAAGAAAGCAATAGGTTCTATTGAAAAAGATTACCAAGACTTAGCTCCTAAATTCAAATTAATTGTAATCAACTATGAGTCCTTACACAAAGCACCAAGTTTAAAATGGGATATGGTTATTTGTGATGAGTCTCATAGTTTAGGAGCGTTTCCTAAACCAAACGGTAGAGCAAAGAGTGTGAAGAATTTAATTCAAGAACACAATCCTTATGTGATTTTATTATCAGGAACACCTACTCCTGAATCTTACAGTCAGTTGTATCATCAGGTATATGGAATACAAAGCAATCCTTTTAGGTCTTATAAAAACTTCTACAGATTTGCAGATAAACATGTGAGGGTGGTAGAGAAAAAAATAAACGGTATACATATCAGAGACTATAGTAGAGGTCAGGAAAGTATATTAGATGAATTAAAACCCTACACCCTTACCTTTTCACAAAAGCAAGCGGGGTTCAAGACGGTTATAAATGAAAAGATTTTAAGCGTCCCAATGCAAGAAAGTACATACAAACTTGCTAGTAAATTAAAAAAAGATTTAGTTGTGCAAGGTGAAGAAGAAGTGATACTAGCGGACACTCCGGTAAAGCTAATGATGAAACTCCATCAGATATATTCAGGCAGTGTAAAGTTTGAAAGTGGGAACTCAATGATGCTTGATACTAACAAAGGGGTGTTTATAAAAAAATATTTTGACGGAAAAAAAATTGGAATATTTTATAAATTTAAGGAAGAATTAAATATTCTAAAGGAAGTTTTTGGAGAAAAGCTTACCACCGAACTGAGTGTCTTTAAAGACACTGACAAAAATATAGCCCTCCAAATACTAAGTGGAAGAGAGGGAATATCTCTTAAGCAGGCAGACTGTTTAGTGTACTTTAATATAGACTTTAGCGCTACAAGTTATTGGCAATCAAGAGATAGAATGACAACGAAAAACAGAACCAATAACAAAGTGTATTGGGTCTTTGCAGAAAAGGGAATAGAATATAAGATATATAAGGCGGTAGTGAAGAAGAAAGATTATACCGTCAAGCACTTTAAAAGAGATTTATTAACTTTGTAAAAATGACAGAACAACAAATTCAATCTAAAAGAATAAAAGAATTAGAGTCTATCGGTTATTATGTGGTTAAATTAATTAAGACAAACAAAAATGGAATACCGGACTTAATTGCGATACCACCTGACTCTGATGTGTTGTTCGTAGAGGTGAAAACTCCGAAAGGAAAAACCTCAAAGTTACAAGAGTATAGATTAGAAGAATTAAAAAAACATGGCGTTAGAACAGAAGTATATAGAGGTTAGAAGTCGGTATGACTTTGATGATTGGTTTGTATCCGAGTTGGCTACCTGTCCTCATCAGGCAGTGAATGAAATTATAAATCAGTTAGAAGATATAACGATTGGGTTACCATCATTAGATGGGTGGACTCAACAAGTTTGTGGTGTGGTGAAGGTAAGTGAAAAAAACAACCTAAAAGAACCTTTCTTTTTTACGCTAGAGTATTTAAAACAACACGATGAGATACCGGTTTACTTGGACATACAAGCTATATCTTGCGATGAATATTTAGATTGTGTAATAGAAAAAAATCATATTAAATTAAAAAAAAATTATGGCTCACTTAATAACAGCACTTCCAAACAAAAAAAGTAAAGTAAAACTAAACGGAGGTTTAGAACAACGACAACAATTAGTTGACGGGTATATAGAATATGTACCTTTAAAGAACGGAGATACTTTAATAGTCAATGAAGAAGGTCGTCTTCGTGATTTACCATTTAATCAAATAGCATCAAACTTAGCGGGTAAAATTATAACAGGTGATGTTATACTAATTAGTAAAGTAGAAATGTTAAACGAATAAAATGACAAAAATATCCGCAGTTGAGCAGAATAGATTAACTCATATAAACCATTTAATCAATGAAGTTCAAGAGGCAACTATGGAGGTCTATGAAAAATTTATAGACAAGGAATATGATGCCGCTAAAATAGAAGTAAAAAATTTAATCAACCGTCTTAAAGACGTTCAAGAATCATTAGAAGATGAAATTTAATTCAGACTTTAGACCAAGACTTAAAGGAAATAAAAAGAAAGCCTTCGAGTATTTTACAAAAGACGAAAGAAGAATCCTAGTAATTGGGGATATTCATGCTCCATTTGTATTAGACGGTTACCTAGAGTTTTGTCAGGAAACTTATGCAAAACATAATTGTAATCAGGTAATTTTCATAGGGGACATTTTGGATAACCACTACAGTTCTTTCCATCAGACCGACCCGAACGGGATGGGCGGGGGTCAGGAGCTTGAGCATGCAATCGCAATAGTTCAAGAGTGGTACAAAGCCTTTCCGGTAGCTGATGTTCTCATCGGGAATCATGACCGCATCATAATGAGGAAGGCAATAGATTCCGATGTACCTCAACAATGGATAAAAAGTTATAACGAGGTGTTGGGAGTTAATTGGAATTGGACTGAAAGAATAGTATATGACGGTGTTCAGTTCGTTCATGGAGAAGGGGGGACCGCGAGAACAAAAGCAAAAAACGATATGATGTCCACGGTACAGGGGCATATACATACCCAATGTTACACGGAGTGGCTAGTCGGTAGAAACTTCCGTGTGTTTGGTATGCAAGTAGGATGCGGCATCGATGGGGGGTCGTATGCCGCTGCCTACGCAAAGCATTTTAAAAAACAGGCAGTAGGTTGCGGGGTAGTTCTCGGTGGTCATACAGCCATAAATTGTTTAATGGAATTATGATTTGTAATAATTGTAATAAAGAATTGATATGGGGAGGTGACCACTCTTATGAAGACTACGGTTTAGAGGGTGAAGGAATTGTTAGTAATTATACTTGCGCTAACCCTTTATGTAATGTGGAAACTATTATTATCTATACCAAAATAGAAGATGAGATTCGAGACGAATAAAGATTTAGATAGAGAAACAAAAGCTATATCAAAGTTTGTAAATCTATTCAACGGTACTTTTAAAAAACTAGGACCGAATGATGTAGACTACAGGGTTTATAAAAACAATAAACTCGTAGCTTACGTGGAGGTAAAAGGTAGATTAAAAAATATTGAAGATGCTTTTCCTTTATGCGTGGCTGCTAGAAAAGTAGTAAAGCTTGCAGATAAAAGGTTGAACCCTGTAATTATATGGGCCTGTGAAGATGGTATTGTATATGCTAGAGTGAAAGAAATACAGGGAGAGGTTAGGTGGGGTGGAAGGAAACCTCGTCCCGGTTCAGCTAATGACGAAGAGCTTATGGTCTATTTTGACAAACAAAAAGCTTTCAAATATTTACGATATTAGGGGGTATAATACTATTACCATGGTAGAGATAGTGCGTTAGAACGCATCTATGAGCCTTGTTTTACTTACGTTTTCTTTTTTTAGGCCGTACACGGTCAGGTAACCTGCTTGGTCGGGGTGACTCGCGTTCCCATCGCTTAGCCATTTCCGGGTAAGTTTTATACATCCATCGTCTTTGTGCTTTACTTTTAAATGGCATAATTTATCTATTATATATTCTTCTTAATTGTTCTTCTCTTCTTCTTTTTTCAACTTCTTTTCTTCTTTCATCCTCTCTGTTTTGAGGTGAGTTTTTCTTACGTCTTTCTTCTTGCTGTTGTCTATAATATTCCTGAGGTCTATATCTTCTTAGCTCTTCTTTAGTAAGTTTAATATCTTTTTTCTTTTCTTCTTTTTTCTTAGGCCCCTTTATGACATACTCACTATAGTTAAATAATTTTAATATAACCTCATTAGGAGGTAGACCACCTTCTAAAACCTCGGAATAGTTTTCAAAAAATCTAGACACTTGATTGGCAGGAAGTCCTGAAAATTCTACTAGGTCTAAATAAAAATCTTTAGTTAATTTATCAATACGTTCTTGATACTCTCTTCCTTTTTTATTAGCCTTTCCGTAATCTTTATAACCTTTAATTAAATCAATTTTGTTTTTAGTTTTAATTAACTCTTCAACCTTATCATAAATTGGTATAGTTCTTCCTACGTCTTCCGCCCACGGTTTACCTAGGACGTAATTACCTAGAGATTGAATAAGCTCGCCCGCTATAAATAAACCGTTAAGGTTTCCGATAATCGCTGCTCTTATTAAATCTTCATCATCCTCTTCTCTTTTTTCTCTTAATAAACCCGGTAAACCTAAAGCCACGTATTGAAAAAACACAGGCATGACGGCATGGTATAACGCGAAAGTACGAAGGTTTTGCGTCCATGTTCCCTTTCCTTTCTTTCCTCCTGATAATATTTTTCTATACATATTTGTTATAGCCTGCATCTCCTTTCTTAAGTACTGCTTAGGTGTGGTTAAAAACATATTAAAAGGTCTTACAATAGGATTGGCTGTTTGAAAGTAATCTTTATCTTGAAGGTCGCTAGATTGCTGTGTACGTTTAGTGTCTCTTTCAAATTTTCTAACAGCATAATCAATAGCTTGTTGTTCCGTAGCGTTAGGGTTTTTCCTTTTAAACTCCGCTTTGTAGTATCTATAATTAGACATACCCCCTAAATAAATTGCCGCTCTATCCCCAAACTTAGTTGTATACATTAAAAAGTTTACCATCCAATCTTTAGCCGAAACAGGAACGATTGATTCCATTCCCGTTTCACTATAACTTTCTATAGTTTTAGTAATAGAATTATATTTTCTGTCTTTTAAGTAAACAGAATTTTCTCTTATTTCATTCCACGCTTGCAGTACTTCAGATTTAGTTTTAGGCGCGTACTTAATCCATTGCACCGGCCCTATGTCATTAGCATAAGTTATGAAAGAAGTTAACTGCTTCAACATAACATTAGGGTTTAACCCAAGTTTAGATACTATAAAAGCGTCGGTAAATAAGTTTACAGTTTGAGCTCCTATACCACTTCGTATTCCTTTAGAGGCTAGTTTTTCAATTTGATTTTTAATTAAACTAAAAACGGTATCTCCGTGAATAGACTTAATAAGTTTACTTATTTCCGGATTGAGTAACATTTTGTCTACATCTTTTAATGGAGACGCCATCGCTGAAAACCACTCCATATCATTTAGGTAAGTTAACAATACGTCTGTCCCGTCCATACCTGCAATTTTAGCATTAGTTTTTACTCTTACTTTTTGAGATGCTGCTCCTACAGAGGTTTGAATAACATTGTCTGTTCCTAGTAAATCTAAAGGTTGGTATTCTACCCCATCTCTGTATATTCTTCCTGCATAATTTTCGTTCCAAGGTAAATTAGTTCTATATATTTCTTTGTATTTTTTATTATAATAATCATATAGAGATGGAAAAAATTCATTTACTTGCCAATCTGCAAACTGTTTTGTTTCAGTATCTAGAGCGGCTTCAATTTCTCCTGCTATTCTTTTATAGTCGGGTCCCCACATGTTTTCAAAAGCGGGGTGGTTAGCCGGGTCTTTAAATTGATTATATAAATAATATAATTTATTTTGAGTAGTGCTAGTTACATCAGGAATACTATTATCTTCTATAACTTGCTTTAGTTTCTTTTTAGTTTCGGAGTTTTTATTTTTATTGTATTCATCTCTTGCTTTTTTAACAGCCTCTGCATCTAAATATATTTCACTACTAAATACATTCTTCATTTTTCTCGCTTTCTTTTTCCAACTTGGCCCAAATAATTCTTTTAGTTTTTCTCTAATGATTTCTTGATTAATCATTTTTCTTGCTTTAAAATCTCTTGTTGCATCATCTATTTTATCCGTTACAAGTTCTTGTAATTTTCCCCCAAACATTTCCCCCGGAGTCACAGAGATTTGATTCATTAAAGTAGAAACGTCCATCCCTCTTGCAAAGAAATTACCAACTGAGTTTAAGAGACCTTTTACTACACGCACAATCCTAGGTTTTGCTGCGTCTGCTTGTCTCTTAGCGTCAGCTTTACTGACTGCTTTTTTTAATTTAGCCCTTCCTTCTTCGGTGTTTAAATCAACATCTTCTCCTGTTATTTCTTTATAAGCTATCTCTGTATTTCTTTTATACTCTTCATGCTTTGCTTGAAGCTCTTCTCGTAACCTTTCTTTACCACCAAAAATAAGCTCGTCTAATTGACTATTTACATTAAGAAGGGACTGCGCCTTATTGGGGTTGGTATTCTCCATTAAACCTATGTTATTTAGCTCCATAGCCACTTCTAAAGCCACCATAGAGTTCATGTCGGACTCAGTTAAGGTTTCTTTTTGAGCAAGTTTATCGTACTCTTCCATTAATTTTTGGTTAGCTGCCCCAATTTCTTCAGGGGTAGCGTTCTCTTTTAATGTACTATTTTTTATTTTTTCAAGTTGCTCTTGAGCCTCTACGTCTACATTGTAAGATTTCTTTTTACCACCTTGTATAACAGAATACTTACCGTTTATTTTATTACGCACTTCTGTCTGAAGAGATTGTACTGTTTTCTTTGCAGCAAACTGCACTACTTCCTCCATGATTCCCGGAAGAGTAGCTTTGGTAACTATATCAATTTTTCTTATTAACTTCATTACCTCAGGTTTAGTATACACATCCTTAGGTAAAGTCTGTCTCATAAAATTACGCAACTGAGTTTTCACCTCACTTAAAGTTTTTCTACCTCTAGCAAAGTTGGTTAACATACTTCTTGTTCGAGACAACTGCGCTCTCATATCTACAGTGGGTTGTTGACCTAATATTGATTGAATCTCTGTTTGCATTTTTGCTTGCTGCTCTGATAAACCTCTACGTTTTTTTCCTTTACGCGAGTCCGTATAAACATCAGCTTCTGATTTGTATTCAGGTTGTTGTTCTAAAAATTTAATTACCCTATCCATCATTTGAGCTTGAGTCAAAGGTTTTTTTCTAGATTTATTTCTTTGCATTAGACTCATAGCATACCTAGATACTTTTTTATATAACCTTATTCCTTTAGCTGAGTTCTTATCTTTCTTAAGGTTAGTAAAAGAATCCGGTATTAAGGCCTTCTCTCCTTTTTTTATAATAGCATCAACTTCTTTTTTGGAAAACTTTTGCACTTTAGTTAAGTACTCACTAATTTCTTTGTCAGTAAAGTTGTTATCCCTAGCGTCTTTGATGTATTGTTTTATTTTAGACTCTCTTTCTTGAGGAGTCATTTCTTTTTTAGAGGGAGCGGTTTTATCAATACCTGTTTCCTTTTGTCCTTGGGTATATATTTTTCCTGTGTTTTTGTTTCTTAAATAATAATTACCATTTCGTGCAACAAATACTTTATACCCCGTTCCTTCTATTAACTTTTCTAGAGCAGCTTTAGATGTTGCGTTTTTATCTATAAACTTTCTTCCGCTCATTCTTACCATTCCTAAAACTTTATTAATTGATTTCTTTTTAGGAGTAGGTGTTTCTACTTTAGGTTCTTTAGGTTTAGTAGTTTCAGGAGCAGACTCCTCAAACATATCGAGTTGAGTTTTATCTGTTTCTGTGGTAGTTGTTTTTTTATCTTTCGTTTCCGGAGTAGGTGTAACAATGGCATCCACATCACTTTGCTCGACCGTTTTTCCTTCTGTTAAAGAAGTAATAATAGCATTTAAAGATTCACCTATTTGCTTTTCATTTGAAGTTAAACTTTCTAACGGCAAAGCTTTACCTAAACCTAACTTTTGAAATACCTTTTTAATAAATTCAACTATCTGATTCTGTGCGGGGACAGGTAAAGTATTAAAGTCTTTGGAAAATTCGGTAATTATTTCTGCAACAAACTCTTCGTTTTGAGAATTTTTTTCATAGTAGGTAAGGTACTTATCTATCTTATCTAATAAAGATTTATATTTATCAGGGTTTTTAGATGCCTTAGCGTCCGCGTTTAATATTTTTTTAATAGCTTCTACTGTGGGTTTTAACGATTGAGAAATAGAATTAATTTTTATAACCCCATTTCTTAACATAGCATGGAAGGCTTCATGAGCAACGGTCCCCGGAGTAGCTGCATCTAAGTTTATATAAATATCATTTGTAACGCTATTATAAGTTCCTAAAATATTTCTAACTCTCCCACTTGCTTTTTGAAACTCGGCTTTATTTTGCGCTAAAATAATATTAACACCGGGTGCAATTTTTTTAATAGCCTTTGCTACTTTAATAGCATTATTTATTACAGTTTCTTTTATTTTAGCCGACACAGGGTTTTTTTCTACAGCTCCTTTAACATCAGGGTCTGTAGTTAAATACACCCCATCCCCTACTTGAGTTCCTTTTATAGTAACCTTTCCTCCACTGTAGTTGTCATTAGTAATCTCTAATACCCCTTCTGTTTCTTTTACTGTATCTCTTCCTTTACTAGGTGTGGTTTCGTCAGTAGTCTCCGTATCTACTTGAACGTCTTCTTGCACTTGTTGCTCAGGGGTTAAGTTAACGTTTATCTGTGTGGTAGTAACTTGACCTGTAGCGTTATTAGTTCTCTCTACTCTTACTATCGCCTTACCTGATTCATCTACACTTTCAATAACAACATTATCATTTTCATCTACACTTCCTGTTTCGTCTAATATTTCTTGCTTTTGATTATCAGATAACGGGGACTCTTCTATAGATACTGATTCAGTAATCGGGGTAAATGTTTGCGGCTTAACGTCTTCTGCTTTTTTTCCTTTTCCTTTTCCCTCTTCTACTATATCCGTTATAGTTCCTATAGCGGAATCTTCACCTCCTGCTTTATCTTTTTCTTCAAAGAAAGTTTCAATATCTGTTTTTTCCTTTGGTTTATATTTACCCTCAGATATTTCATTTATTTCTTTTTCAATTTTTTTAAGTTTGTTTTTCCCGCTTTGAGTTTCATTATTTACTAGCTTAGTTCTTTCTAACTCAAGTTCAATTAACCTTTCTCTAGCCTCACCTTTAATCTCCGGGTCTATATCTTTCTCAATATAATATCTGTCAATAGCATTGGTTCGCTTTTCTTTAGCAACCCCTAATAAAGTTTTATCATTTTTAATAGTAATATTAGCTTCAGCTATTTGTTTGTCAGTAGCCGTTCTTAGAAACTTAGCCATTTCTCTACCCGACACCTCTCCACCGTTTAGTTTATAAGTTGGCGCTTGATACAAGCCTATCCCTACAGATAAAGGCGCGGTAGACAATCCGGCCGTACCCTCAAAAAGAATTTCTTTAGCATCTAGTTTTTGTCCTGCCGCTATCATACCGGTCATCTCACCTAAGGCTCCCCCTAATGATTCTACTCCCGTACCCGCGGTGGCAGCTAACAATTTACTACCGGCTAGTTTGGCGGTACTTTTAGTAGCCAAACTCGCCATACCAAAAGTTATAGCGTCTATAGTACCTATAGCCAACCCTCTTGCTATCGCCTTATTTCTAAAACTGTTCATCCTTTCTTCATCATCTAACAGTTCTTTAAGTTTATTCATATCATTGGCATCATCCCCAAGTTCAGCATTAAGTAGTTCTGCATAAGTTGCACCACTTTCTAAAGTAGTTCCAAGCGCTCCAATTCCTAGCCGTGCTCCTATAGCAAGTCCCCCCAAAAAACCTCCGATAGCACCCGGTACTGCACCAACACCCGCGGCGGCAGAACCCGTTACTGCTCCCGCTGCGGTAGTAGTTGCCACTGTAGTAGCAAATGTACTTAGACCGGCAATCACAGGAGCTTCAGTTAACATAGCTCCTACACTACTTGTAAATACTTCGGGTAGTACAGTAGGTGCGTTTAAAAACCCCATGACAAAACCTCCAATACCACCACCATATTTTTCGTAAGCTTCATTAAAGGCAATCATTTCATCAGACTCCCCGTACTGTTTCATTCTTTCGTTAGCTATCATGAAGTCTTGAAGTTCTTCATCAGTAGGGGGCTTTCCTCCTAAATTCATTAGAGCTAAAGCCTCATCTACACTAGCTCCCCTTGCTTGACCTTTGACCCATGCTCTCTGCATATCTCCTAAGAAATCTGTTAAGAACCATTTGCCAAATAAATTTTCTACCCCTGTGTTTTCTTCTCCCGTTACTCTTCTTCTTTGTTTGGTTAACTCATCAGCTTCCTCTCCTAATTCTTTTTCTTGGTCTTTAAATTTTTGTTCTCGCTGAAGGAGTTCTTCTTTTTTTAAATTTAAAGCCTCAATCTTTTCTCTGTTTCTAACTTTATCTGCGGCGCTCATCCTAGAAATTTTAAAAAGCTCATCTTCTAGTTCATTAACTTCTCTTTCAAACTCTCCTAATTCTTGGCTAAACTTTAATTTACCTCTACTAAATTCTTTTTCTCTATTTTCTAATATAGTTTTTTCACTAATATTTCTATTTCTTTTTACGTCCGCGGTCGCGGTTTTATCCATAAAGGTTTGTAACTTTTGCAACTCTCTTTCTCTAGCCTCAAGGCCCCCAAAAGGTTGTAAGTCTATACGTATCATTTCACGGTTACCATTCTCATCTTCAGGTGCGTAAACTTTCATGGCGTCGGCAAAAATAGTAGCTTGCTCAAAATCATATCCATATTCTTCAAACATAGAGTTTAAATAAGGAACAGCATTTTCTTCTGCTTTATTTATTAGCTGAGGGTTAAGAAGTTTTAAGGAATTATTAAAACGCTTTTGATTACCCATAGCAATAGCTTCATCAACTTCTTCTACGGGCATGTTGTCGGGAATGGTTTCTCCTACTGCAATTTTAAATTGCTCATTAATAGTGGGTTGAAAAGGGGCGACTTCTTGTATTTCTTCTATAGACTTAATCTCCAACTCACCGGGAATAGTTTCTTTTCTACTTGCTTCTATTTTATTATTGAATGGTGATTCCAATGAAGAATCTTCCGAGTCGGATTCCATATTCCCCTCCGACTTTTTTTCTTCTAATTTTTTTAGGATAGTTTGTTTGGCCAAATCTAAACCACCGCCTTGAGTTTTTTTTTTTAGGAAGCGTTCTTTAAACTCCTCAAATGAACCTTTGAATTTCTTATCTCGTTTGAGAACGTTGAAGACTTTTTCTTGATACTTAACATCATTAAGTTTTTTATCTAACTCCTCAAGCTCTTTACTAAAGTAATTTTCTTTTATTAATAATTCGTGTAACTCTTCCATTGTTTAATCTAATTCTCTTTGGTTTAATACTTCATACAACTGTTGCCATAAACTTGCTCCATCGTCATCAAACTCTAGCGCATGTGTTTTTCCGTTTACTTTAAAGACTAGTATATTTGTGCCTTTTCGCACGTCTATATAACCTTTACCTACCCAATCACCTTTATTTTTTTCAGTTATTTTACCACCGGTATAACCAAGTTCATTTTTTATTTTATTAGCTTCCTCTACAGTAGGGGTATAAGTTCCTCCTGAAATTCCCGCTCCACGTAATTGGTCTATAGTTTTATTAATAAGATTAGCGGCATCAATAAAATTATCTTTACCTGTAGGAAGAGCTGCAAATAACTCCTCATAAGTTTCCCCGCTATTACTTTGCATGTCTAGTGATATATCATAATCTTCATACTCAGTATCCCCTCTTTCCCACGATTGTTGGCTTGGGTCAAACTCATCAAACGTTAGTAAGTCTTTATTGTAATCATTTAAACTTCCCTCAAAACTTGTACCTTTAGTATTTACCTCTTCATAAAATTCTTTTATAATATCATTTGCTGACCTAGGGGTGTTATCATCATTGTAATAATCAATCGTAGTAGTCTGTAGTTGTCCATCTTTATTGTACTCTATCACTACAGAAACAAGTTGACCATTCTCAAATACTCTATCGATGTTGGTAATATCTCCTTTATTTCCATCATATCTATTAACAATAGGGGTAATAGCTGACTCAAACTCCTCTTCAGTTCCCCCTATAATATTTTGAGCGTTAAGTATTCTAGATATGTTTAAATTTTTCTTTTCCTTAACTGTTCTGTTTCCTGTTGGATTAGTGTTATTGCTTTTGGGGGCAAACTTTTGCGCAGCCTCTTCTTTCTTTTGAACCATTACTTCTATTTTGGTGTTTAACCAATCTGCCGCTATCTCTTCTTGTTCTTCTGTTAATTGAGGAACTAAGCTACCGTCATCATTTTCTTTTACTAATATAAACCTTACATCACTAGCAGCTTCGTCAGGGTCTTGAGTAAATTGCCAATCTATTTTTTCTGTGCCTATTACTATAGGGTTATTATTACTATCTAAAACAAGGTCCCCATTTTCATCTCTTTCATAAATACGTCTTTCTACCCCATTGTCCGCTAAAATACTTCCCGCATCCATACCACTTGTTAAAACACTTTGTATCATGTCGTTTACTGCGTTTGAATATTCAGGGTTTCTTCTTAAATCATCAATAGTTTTTATTGTTTTATTATTTATAGCTTCTTGATATACGTCTGCAAGATAAGATACATCTTCGGCGAGAGCTAAATCTACATCAAACTTATCTATAAGCTGAGTCATTCTAACTTTTAAACTATCAATGGTGGTGTGGTCGTTAGCGTTTTCACTCATTCTTTCTACCCCGTCATCATCAATATAAGTCTTTGCAAGAGTAAGTTTAAAGTTAGTAGGGTTAATAAATATTTTACTGTTTTTAATATTACCAAAAGACTCTACTCTTTCCATCATTTCTGTAGAAAATGCAGAGAGTTGGTCTGCATCCATTTTTTCTTTAGCTACCATAAAGTCTTCGTTCCAACTTTTAAGAATATTAAAGGTATTATTTACCCCTTCTACCATATTTTGTCTTTGAACTGTATAATCTCTTAGGCTTAAACCCCCTGACTTTAATAATTTATCTTGCATTAAATACGCTTTCTGAATATTGTCAGTAAAATCTAAAGTAAACTCTGCCATTCCTTTGTGTTCACTTTCAGGTGCGTTGTCTAAAACAGTTTGAAATTCTCTTGTAGCCGCATCTATATCTGCTTTCTTTTTTTCACGCAAATTTCTTTGCTCAATAAGCATGTCTGACATGTTCTTGCTTATCTCCGCCCAATTTACTTGACTACCTGCTTCTCGTTTTACGTATTTATAAAATGTCATAGTTAATTTTTATTACTGATTTACCCCTGCACTTCCATAAAATGCAGCTAATTCTTCTGCTGAAAATGGAGTTCTTCTTTTCTTTTGTCCAAATAGTTTTTGTCTCCATCCTTCTGCGCCCCCTCTTCTATCTTCATATAATTGTACTCCTGTTGTAGGGTCTTTTTTTAACTTTCCATATAAAGGTGCGGCTTCTACAGCTGTTCCAACTGCGCTTGTTAATCCTTGAAAACCTTGTTGTATTGCTGCCGCTCGTCTTGCTTCTGCGTCAGCGGCCGCTTGTTGAGCGCCCTGAGCTTCAGCTAAATCTAGACTTGATAATTGACTTGCAATATTTGCATCTTCTTGAGCGGTTAGTTTAGCTAAATCTTGTAGTTGTTTACTTTGTCTAGTAGACACGTCAGCTTGTTGTTGTTGTTGAGCCGCCATAAGTTTACCCGCTACTGCACCGGCTCCTCTTTCTTCTCCTTCCTGTGCTGCTTCTGTAGCTTGCGCTCCCGCCGACAACAGAGCTTCTCTTTCTCTTTCGTATGGAGTCATATCAATAGATAAACCCTCCATATAGTTAACGTCTATTTTTTGTCTAGCGGCAGCCATTGCTTTTTTAGCTTCGGCTTGTGCTTTTTGTTGAAGTTTTTTTTGTTTTGCTGCCTGAATAAAAGAAGCTCCTGATTGAGCTACCCCCATCCCTATACTTATTGCTGTTAATGTTGTTGCTGCTGCCATATTATATTTTTTTTATCATCTCTACTGTGTACGAATCTCCTTTTTTATAACCTAACTCTTCATACATTTTTATTAAGCCTTCATGCTTTAATAAAGCATAACAATATTCTTTTCCTATGTCTTTACACATGTTGTTTAATGTATCTATTAATAATTTTAAAGCTTGCTTTCTGTTTTTTTTATGAGTATATTCTTTGTTAGAAATAACCCAATCTACCCACGCTACTTTAGAATTAGTATTATAAATATATCCTGCGCACACAGGAGTTTCTTTGTCTAAAATCATTATTCCACCCTTTCCATCTTCAGGTAAAAAATCTCTTGGAGGCGGAGCCCAATCCCAATCTTTCCACCACTTTACTAGAGTTTCATTATAATCCTCGTATTTTAATGGTCTTAAATTAAATATCATTAGTACACAAAGATACTAAATTTTAAGGATTACTTTTCATAACCTCCGATTCTACAGCAAATAATTCAGTAGCTGTAGGGGAACTATTTTGAAGTGTAAAAACTAAATAATGACCTAAAGCTCCATAAGATTCTGCTACTTGATTTTTTATATATGCAAAAAATGCGTTTGCTACACCCGGACCTAAAACAGGAACTGTACCTGCCGTAGCATCCACCGTTACTTGTCTTAGGTTTCTGTTAATTAATATTACTGTACCCATTAACGTTAAAGTATTTACTCCAACGTTAGGAGCAACAGGGTTAAGAGCAAAATAAAAATTATCTCCTATACTTAAAATAGAATCTATATCCACCCCTACAGGGAACTCTACTACTGAAGCACCTACAGGTCCTGTAATTGTGATGTCGGTTGCCCCTATACCATTATGATTACGTAATGGATATGCAGGAGTAAAGGGGTCAGGAGCTGCAACATTGGTAAATCTTAAATTTGCAAAAAACGCACCTTCTTTTTGTTCAAACCAATTTGCGTCTATAGTTATACTAGCGCCGGCAGGGTTTATGTCTGTAAAAGCTGTAGCCGACCACGCTTGGTCAGATTCTAAATTTAAAGTTTTAAATATTTTATTTTCAAGAGGAGATTGGTTAAATACTGCTCTAATTGAAGAGGGAACAGAAGGGATACCTCCCCCAAAAGTTGAGCCATAAAAACTATTTCTTTGAACACTATCACTA
>CEOR01028691.1_pt1 | contig 22939 bp, 23 predicted proteins | sample 530661 | NCBI WGS metagenome assembly CEOR01 (sample SAMEA2620836, study PRJEB7988) | marine metagenome | biome: marine biome (ENVO:00000447); feature: deep chlorophyll maximum layer (ENVO:xxxxxxxx); material: "saline water (ENVO:00002010), including plankton (ENVO:xxxxxxxx)" | depth 65 m
TTTACTTTTAGTTTTAGCTTCCCATTTATCTAGCTTACTTGACGCTGCCCCAAACTTAGACAACAAAGACACCGCATCAGAAGCATTGGCTTTGCTTTCTTTTAATGTAGAAATGGTTGAATTTATTGCGCTGAGTGCGCTACCAATTGCCGCTAATTCAGCGAACATGAGGGATTAGCCTACGAATTTACTAGCTATCAGAAGTCCTACCAGAAACGGGTATAATGCATAGACGCTCATTTCTATGCGATTCATGCGTTCTGTCCCACGATCAAGGCGTTCCTCGATATTTTTATATCGTACCGCACACTCTCTTTCATGGGCTTCTAGTTTATCCATGTAAAACTTGCCACCAAGCCTTTTTAGGCTCTACCCACGGTTTACTTAGCCAAAGGTTATTTTCTAGTAGGGCAAGCTTTGCCTTTAAACGACCTCGTTTATCCCCTGACGAGCGTTTTATACGTTCTTTTATATCAATAATTTCTTGCTCAGTATTTATCATAACGTAGGCTTAGTATCTGGAAAGTCTTCAGTGCTAGGCCAATCTCTTAATTTCTTACGATAAGCAGTATAAGCAGCTAATTGAGAGTGATCTGATATCGACATAATACCATCGCTTTTCCTTAGCTCTTCATCTCTCCATTCTCTTGCTATATCTTCTTTAGATCGTTTATCAGAAGCATAAGTATAGTATATGCTAAGACCACCCTCGACTTTTAAAATCTGATCACCGTCAACTGGGTCTTTATCTGGATTTGTTAAATTTTTTATACTCATATTAATAACTCAATATTTTATAAGCGATACTAAAATTGGTTGCTGTGCAAAGTGAATTACGTCTAACCTCAAAACTTTTATTAAATTGATATCCGTCAGTTGCAGATAAACTTGCGCCATTGTCAGCTTCTTCTGCCCTCCATTCTCCAACTAAAGACATACAATAATTTGGGCCTGTTGAATAAGTTCCTGTGTTAAATAATTTGACTCCATCAATGAAAACATCTACGTTTGTCTGAGCATTTCCGCTTTGATTGCTCATCATAAAGTATAAAACTGTTCCAGTTCCATTTACTTTTAAAATAGAGGCTGTTCCTGAAGCTGAAACGTTTTCTGAGTTAAGGCTAAAAGCAGTTAGTGCGGTTACCCAATTATCAGTATATCGTTGGGTAAAAGCAGTTCCGCTATAGATTACTGATTTAGGAACTTTTTTATTTATAGCCCCTTCATCTTTTACAGTTAAACTATCTCCAACTAAAATAGAATCTGCAGCAGTAGCCGTCCCTAGAAAAATAGAGGTAGGGCTTTCTTCCTCTGTTAATGATGATTCAGTTTGAACTGTTCCAGTTGAAGTAACAGCATATCTAATCCCAGCCGAAAGTCCTGACTGAGATTCATTTATTGCTCCTTTTGTTGTTACTTTACCTGTAGCTCCATCAGATATAGCTGTTTTAGCTAAACCTATATAAGACCCTGTGTATGTATTGCTAGTCGCAATTTTATTACTATTGCATTCACTATAAACATCATTATTTGCGTTACCCCAATTATATTGGATAAATGTATCTGACGTAGCTACATAATTTCCTGGGATTCTAAATCCAGTAGTAGGATTATCGTAGTAGCCAACATAACTCATATAACTACCAAACTGTGAACCTGTCCCTGATGTTTCTTTTGTGGTAGATGCTATATTCCCATTACCAACAGCAAATATTAAATGAGTAGGGGTAGAAACACCGCTTCCCATAGCATAACTTGCTACAAAATTTTTATAGGTTGGGTTATAAGCCATCGCTACTTGAGCATAAACTCCAGAGGGCCATGCTAGAGAGTTACCTTTAGTAAATGCGCTTCCTGTATTTTTAGCTGCATATATTTTTTGGCTATTTATTTCAGACCAAACTATATCTCCTGAATCGCTTGCCGCTATAGACCTAAGATTTCCTGCAACACTACCCCCTGCATTTATAAGCCAATGAGAATAAGTTACCGTTCCATTAGCCGCCACATCAAACGCGAAAAGACTTTGATCGTTAGGATTGGTTGCTTTGGAAGTTACAACAACTATTTGCTGATTAGAAGAATCATAAATTGCATCCATACTAACATTGTAACTAGCATAATCTGTTGCTAAAACTGTCGCAGAAAACGCTCCTCCATCGTTGGCATCTGAACTCCATGTAAACGGCCCATGAACCATGCAAGAGTCTCTGCCAAAAGCTTGAGTGCTTCCAATAGTAACTAAATACTTAAAGCCTCTCGCTTCTATAAATCTAGTATTTGTGTAAGATGATGAATAAAGACTGAATTGATTAGCGTTACCGAAATCATGTTTATAACCTGCTGTTTGAGTAGTACCGTTTGACGTTTTAGCTTTAAACATAACTAAAGTAGAAGAGCCTGTGCTATTTCGTCTGTAACCACCCATCCAAGATCCTGTAGTAGAATCCCAAACAGCACCTATCGGATATTGACAATAATTATTATCACTTCCTAGAGGAACATAAAAAGTGCTAGAGCCAGTACCAGCAACACCTGCACCAGTGGTAGTGTTTACAGTAAACAGTTTACTTCGGCCTTGATAATTATATGAAGCGCCTCGGTTCCCTAATACAATTCCTCTACCTGCCGCCCTATCCACATAGGTAATAGGGTTGTAGAAAGTGTAGCTTGCTGAATTATTTTGGGCTGAAGTTAATGTTGCATTATCTGCAACATTAGCAACAACATTTCCACTTGGGATTGAAATTTTCCCATCACCTGCTTGAATACAAGGAGCGCCATTGGTTATGGCTCCGTCTGCTATAGCTGAAATTTCTGTTATAGCTCCACTTTCTGTTGAACCACCTAATGCAACAGGCATTTTTAAACCTCCTTCCAACCAATAGTGCTATCAACATAAACTAACTGGGTAGATTTATTTGTTAGTAATTCTCCATCATCGCCAGTAGAGTTAATATTTGAACCATTTCTACCAACAGTTACTGTTCCTGCTCCTGCATTATGAATAGAAACAGAATTTCCTGCTGACGGACTAGATGGTAATGTAATCGTAACAGCTGACCCTGAGTTTACAATTAATTGATCTCTAGCTACAGCTGTATAAGCTCCTGTTTTTACCGACCAGTTGTTATATGCGCCACCAGCCCCTGCTGCTAACTTTGCAGATGTTACGCTTCCGTCTGCAATTTTTGCTGTTGTGATATTAGAATCAGCAATCTTTGCAGTTATAACTTCACCGTCAACAATAGAAGCTCGTCCTACCGAGTTTGCTCCCATTACTCCTGCTTTTACTTTAGTTAAAGCCATTCATCAACTCCCTAGTTCTGGCTTGGTATCTGGAAAATCGCTAGTGCTAGGCCAATCACGTAATTTTGTGCGGTATGCAATATATTTATCACGATCAGGCCAATCTGGTGTTTGTGCTATTTTATCGGTTCCTATTAGCTCGTCGTTTCGCCAAATTCTTGCATCTCTTGCTTTTCCTGCATCAGATATTGTTGAGCTTGTAACAACTAATTCACAAGAGTAGCCCTCACTTTTGGGATAGGCTTTTTCTGCGAACTCCATATCAGCTAAAATTAAATTGCTCACACCATCTTTTGTGACTTTAATTGTCATTATTTATACTCCAAAACTTCGATAAGGACACAACCAACTCCCCCTTGTCCTGTAATACCAAACTGGTTACCTGATGCATTCATTGACAAAGTAGCTCCACCTCCACCACCAATTCCACCAGGACTTCCAAGCGCCCAATAGGTGCTTGATGTAGATGAGGCCGTAGCTCCTCCTCCTGCAAAAGCTCCTGCCTGTATGTTTGTAAGTCCTACGTTTCCATTGTTATAAATTGGCGGTCCTCCAACTCCCATAGGCAAAGACCCTTGGACACTATCGTTTTCAAACTGATAATTGTATAAAACAGTCTCCATATGACTGCCTCCACCCATTCCTGATAGGCTCAATAAACCTCCTGTGGTTGTTCTAACTATGTCAGAATAAGTGCTATCACCTGAGTCAACACGAAAATTTAAATAAGTGCCACCAACACTCGCTCCACCTCCCATGCTCATTATGTATCCACCATTATTATGATACCACCCAGTAGTTGAATTCTGATTAGTGCCTGAGACTTCAGGGCCAGATGTTCCTGTAGCCCAAAGTCCTACAGCACCGCCACCGCTTCCTTTGTAGTAGCCACCACTACCAGTTATATTTCCACCTGCACCACCAGTGAAGTTTCCATAAGTTCCACCGCTTGCAGCACCTCCAGCACCTCCTGTTTGTGTACCTGTGCCATTTCCAGTGGTGTCATACTTTCCTGCACTTCCACCGCTTCCAGTTAGCGTAGTAATCCCAGAACCAGAAAAAGAGGAATCACCCCCTGCATTACCATTTACTCCTGTAGACGTTTGCTCAACACAAGCTCCAGGTGCGCCAATTGTAATCGTATAGGTTGTACTAGCATCTAAATCAGCAATAGTGACTGCACAGCCTCCTGCGCCTCCACCAGTTGCAACATAAACACTGCCTCCTCCTGAGCCGCCACCGCCTATTACATAAATTTTAGCGTTCATATCTTGAGCAGGTGACCAAGTAGTGCTATTTATAAAACTTAAAGTTTGTAATACAGACTTACCGCCTCCTGCCGCGCCTAAAACTGCCATGCTATTCTCCTAGATTTCAAACCAGCCAATCGTGTCATCAACATAAACAAGTTGAACTGAATTACCTTGAGGTAGAGTACCGTCTGCTGCTACAGAATTAATTTTTTGGCTTCCATTCCTTCCCACTGTTACAGTTCCAGCCCCTGCATTAGCAATGATAACTGTATTTCCTGCTGATCCTGCTGGCAGAGTAATTGTAAAAGCACTACCATTGTTTGCAATAAGCTGGTCTTTGTTTGAGGCTGTATATGTTCCTGTTTTTACAGCCCAACCATTGTAAGCCCCTGCCGATAATGTCGCAAAAGTTGGAGGCGCACCTGCTCCAGCGGAAGTTAATACTTGCCCTGCACTGCCTGTTGCCACCGCCACAGGATTACCTGAAGCATCGTAACTAATAAGGTTTCCGTCTGTTCCACTTGCCATCTTAGCGAGAGTCACAGCATCGTCTACAATAGAAGCCGTCACCACCGCATTCGATGCCAACTGATCAGCACCCACGGCATCGTCTGCTATCTTCGCTTGAGTCACTGCATCGTTAACAATTTTAACAGTAGACACTGTATTGTCGTCTGGTGTGCCAACACTCACAGTAGCAGCTGAAATCCGTACCACTTCTACACTAGAAGTATTAGGAGGGGCTTCACTAAAAGTTAAAGTAGTGCCAGAAATACTGTAAGTATTTTTTTGCTGATACACTCCATCTATATAAACCTGTGTATTATTTTCTGTCTCTGGGACTGCGCCCATTGTAAACGTAGTATCTGAGCCATCACCTGTAAAATTGTCTACAGCCAGCGTTGCTCCACCGCCACCAATTTCGCCCCAACCTGATCCGTCATAGCCTTCAAACTGTGTTTCAGTAGAGTTAAAACGAAAATACCCAGCAGCAGGAGATCCAGGTCTTTGTGCTGTTGTCCCTACAGGAATGTGCATTGAGTCAGTGGCAGACCCCACATCTAAAGAAACATCAGGAGATGTGTTAAGAATACCTACACGATTATTACCTTGATCTACTTTTAGTACGGTGTCATCTGGGCCTTCATCTTTTACATCCTGTAAAAGCGCAGAAGTCATCCGTATCTCTACTTTAGCCCCTGCACTAAAAGCTGCTGCACTCGTACTATCTTGAGCGCGAGTAACTGTTAGCGTGGTCCCAGATATATTAGTTACTTTAACAACTTCTACCGTAGTGCCATCACCGTTGTCTAAAGTAACGTAGGCATGATGCCCACCACTAATCGTAGGAAAACCTGTAGCACTAGCAATCGACAATGACGTAACAGAGTTATTTATCCCTGCAGATAGCGTAGTGCTAAATTTATTTGCAAACTTTACGCCCATGCTCTTACGCCTTTACGAGACAGTAATTACCCAAGTAATTGTCATCGAGTCGTTACTAGATTTATTAATAGTTGTATACACGGTCCTACATAACATTGTGCCACCAGAAGAAGCATTTAATATACCTGCTTCTACCAAAGCACCTGTACCTGTACCAGCACCAAAAGTGGCTACATAAGTTACTGTGCCAGCCCCTGTATTAACAGTAGTGCTAGTCAAAGCAACTCTAGCTGCTTCTGCACTTAACGCAGTTTGACCTGCCGCAGCTGCTGTGTTGTTTGTTCCTACAGCCATATGGCTCATAGCCGTTGCAGACGTATCTTTCATACGGGAAGCAACGTAGCCTTTGCCAGCTGTAACCACTAGGTTATCAACCTCTTGGACGATTTCATCATTCAAACGAATAATTAATCGGCCTTTCATATTTAAATCATCTGAAATCATTGTCTGCTCCTAGCCATTAAACGTTGCCGTATTCATGGTTGAGTTGTTTAAAAGTGAAAGAGTACCACTTACATAATTAATTGACAGCACTTCTGCTACAGAAGCACTATCAGCTAATGAATTTAAAGCAAAATTAACCGTTAACTGATCCGATATACTAGCTGAATCAGCCAGTGCTTTGCCAACAGAAGCTGTAAAAACATCACTCATTCCCACAACATTCTGTTTAAGGATCGACTGAATTGTTTGACTATCAAACACTTCATCTACTGTAAACGAATCAGAAAGCGGTAAACCTATAGTTAATAACGGTGAAATACTGTCACTCATGCTGACAGAATCACTAAATGTTCTAAGGATATTCAGTAATGGACTAAAGGAGTCACTCATACTGACTGAATCAGCTAACGCTTTACCCACGTTGATAGCAGGGACATCAGCCATACCTATGCTATCTGCTACCGCTTTACTGTACGCAAATACAGGTGCATCACTAAAACCAAAAGAATCATCAAAAAATTGATTTAAAGAGTCTGGATCAAGCCGAATATCGACCATCTGTATGTTTTGATAGGCCAATAAAGCTTCTGGCTGAGCGTGAGCAATCTCTGCCTTAATGTTTTGAAAGGTAATTGTTACCTTACTGCTCAATCGAAATCGCTCCTAACCTTTAATTTAACAAGGTCATATACCGTGTGAATGCCGCCATTTGAAAAAGTAATCTCTATTTCCCCTTCAAATGTACCTTCTTTTGTCAGTGTGCCAGCAGGGAAGTTAGTGGTTACTTGCCCTCCAGACGCATTAGTTACTGTACATGTTAAAGTAGATAGCACTGTAGTCGTACCTACTTCTCTGATTCGTAGCCTAACTGTTGCTCCAGTTAAACCAATTGCTGCCCAAGTATCACTGTCACTTGAATCTAGTGTTTGCCCTGTCGCTGCTGTGGAAGAGTCTTTCAGGGTAAACGTCAACTCAGGTAACGTATCACCCGTGACTAAATTTAATGTGCTTGAATATGCCATGTTCTATTCCTGTATACCCTAAAGTTGATTATAAATAGGTATTAATCGTTGATCTAAAGTTTTTCCTATATCAAATCCATTCCTATAAATACTTGCAATTGTTTCTGCTGTTGGTCCCAATACAGGTAATAATGGATTTCTACCCCATTCTGCTTGTTGATGCATCATATTAACAAGAGTAAACGGTCCATAAATACCTGATCTATCTATAATGTCGCCCATATAATCAGGCCAACTCATCGTATCAGACCTAAAGTAGCTTTCATCAGCCTCTACTCCTGGTAATAACCAAGCTAAACCGTACTTAGCATACTCACGTAATTCTAAACCAAGCATCGCTAAAGGCAATGTAACTAGCCCTGCTAAAGCAACAATTAAACCTGCTTCTGTAATTCTTCTTGTAGTAGTATTAGTTGTATCACCTAAACGAGTTGCTGCTTCCCGTCTTGTTCCACCAAAAATTACTTTGCCGTATGCCCAAAAGAAAGATTTTAGCTGCCATACCAAAGCCCAACGAGGATCAGATGCCCACACAGGACGCTCTGCTGCATTAGGTCTAAGAACAGAACTTTCAACAAATCGAATAATTCCTGCTTTTACTTTTAAACCTGTTGCATCTGTCATGCTTTTACCGCCTTTAACCCAAGCGTTAACTTCTGCTGCGGTTAAACCTAACTCATCTAAATACCGTACAGAGTTTGCGTCATTTGGTCTACCTGCATGATGCAAGATAAAATTTCTTCCAGCATTAGTTGCAAAAACCCTAGTAAAATTAGTAAAAAAAGTTAACCCTGTGTATCTAAAAAACGTGTCAGAATACTCACGTACTTTGGGGTCCATATAATCTAGTTCAGCTTGAGTCATCCACACAGTTGCTACAGTTTCAGTCGTTATAATCCCCATATCTCTAGCAAACTTTTCTGCTTGTTGACGGTCTTTAATAGTTTCTTTGAGTGTAGAAACAAGAGTGCCAAAAGAACGTACCGCCCCTCTAAAATCTTTAGACACAATTAAAGGCCCTGCAAGCTCTGGTAAACTTGCAAGAGCAGCAAAGGGTAATATGGTTACAGTCTGCAAAAACTGCCCGTAAGAGTTGACTTGTCGCCATAAAGGGCTAAGTGGTTCAGTCTGATAACCCAAATAAGTTTGGATAATCTCAACTGCTTTTGCTCTATTTTCTGGCGTTAACTTATCTAACGCAGGTCCTAATAAATCATTACCTACTTCGTCTTTAGTATAAACGTTCCACTCTACACGCTTAATACCATGATGAAGATACCCAAGAATAGAATCTTTAGGATCACGTAAAAAACCATTTTGTTGTAAGACATCTCGCCCTACGTTCTTAGTAAGTTTTAACTCCCGTTCAAATCTTTGAAGAGGATCTAACCCTTCATCACCAAAGGTAGTTTCATTCGTAACGTCTTCATCGGTAAACAATAAACCATTTCTTCGCATTAAGCTGCGAACTGCTTGGTCAATCTTTTTTCTTTCATTAGGCTTTACTTTTTTACCAGTAGTTTTTTCTGTCTCAGTAACAATGACATCAATAAACTCATCCATACGAACAGATATTTCATCTACATCTAATACAGTAGGAAAAAAGTTAAGTAGCCTACCTATTTTAGCTTTGTCTTTGTTATTAGGTTCTACATACTGTGTATAAAAGTTTTCTAAAAACTCACGTACTTGAACCGCTTTTGCTTGGATAGCTTCGTTAGGATGCTTTAATTGATTTGTTGGCACACCACTTTGCGCTAACTCAACACCAGCTATTACATTAGGATCTTTAAAACTACCTACCTCATCTTCAAATTTTGTCTGCCAAAAGTCTCTTGCTCTGGCTACATCACCAACAAAACCCAATGTGCGCCCTTCAGGGGTATATTCCATCTTTTCTTGTTGAGGTCTAAGATAAAAGAAATCAGCAATTCTATTGCCAGCTGTTTGTCTCAACGCACTGTCAGCAGTAATAAAGACTGAAAGTAACGCTCTAGTACCTTTACTGTTAATAACTCTACTGGTGTAGTCAATGGTAGCACGCCTAACGGCAGCAGCAGATTCTTTAACCTTTGTTCGAGTATCACGATCTTCTCGTGCTGCTCGTATACCTTCTACTATTTTTGCTTGTTGTTTTTCTTCTTCTAACCCAATAGCTTTTTTTGCCATTTCTTCAACTTTTTCTGCTTTTCCTTCTGTATCACGTTTTTTATAGTGGTCAGCAATTCGACCAAGCAGTCCTTGTTGCATCCAAGCATCAACGCCATAGGTTTCAGTTTCTACTTTTTTAGCTTCTGCAATCGCATTGAAAAACTCTTCAAAAACTGGTGTAGGTCTAGATACTGCATCAAAATTTCTAGCAAATGATCGTAGCTTTGTGCTTAGTTCCTTCCAAAAATCACGTAACTTTTGGTTAAGAGATTTATATTTAGCATCTATACCATTTTTAGATTTTATTCCTTTAAGATTCCATTTAGCCACTTCATTCGCAAAATGCTCTTCAAACGCTAACGAAATGTTGCCGTCATACTTTTGTATTAAAGCTTTACCAGAAGCAGAAGCCAAAAACGATTTCATTAAACGGTCACGAACTTCAGGCTGCCTAAGAAGATCCTTTTTTAACGCATTATATAAAGCATGACCTATTTCATGCCCCCCATTAATTAATTGTTCTAAACTATTATCAGTATCTCTAAGGATAATAAGAGGCCCAGTAAAATCATTTCCTGGTATATAAGCCGCTGGTCGTAATGAGTTTTCATCTAAAACAGTATCTAAAACATCTTGTACTCGTTGGGTATAAGTAGAAATGTTTGAATTATCATACCCACTCCTATACTGTCTAAGAAGGTCTCTCTTTTCAAGGACAGTGGGTAAAAGCCCATCGGTGCGTAATTGATCTAAAAAAGTAGCAGATACAAAAGTAGGTTTAATCTTATAATTAAAAAGTCTACCTTTAAAAAATTTTTTAATTAAATCATTTAGATTGCTTGCTACCTCTTTGTCGTTTAAGGCTCCATCTTCAGCCAAGCCGTAAGAAGACCTAAAATTCTCAATTTCTCCATCTCCGTACTCTTCGATAGGAGTTAAAAGTCCTTCTTCTGCATACCCTTCTAGTTTTCTGCTTAAAAAATCTGAAGTTTCCTGATCAAGCTCCGCACGAGTTTTACCCGTTCTAGCTTCTAATTCTGCTTGTCGCCCTTCAGAAGTAGAAATTGTTGTCCCTTCAAGTTCAGGAGTAAGAGGACGAATGTCATTAGGATCTCCTTGTTGAGTAGGGTCCATAGTATCTTCATCAGTAAACTGTGGCCCACTACCTAACCCTTCAAACTCTTGACTTATTTCTTCTTGAGCTTGAGCAACCAAACTTTCAGGATACATCTCGGTAGTTTCATACTCTTCTTGAAGACGTTCTGCTTCAGCTTCCCTAACTGCATTAGGCGCACCACGAGTCTCAATTTCTATTATTCTGTTTCTAACGTTTTCTGAAACTTGACTAGCAGGAATAAGCCCAAAGCTACCTAAATAAGTAGCAGTTGATTCATCTGTAATAACTCTTTTTTCTTTCCCTTTAACGCCTCCACGTAAAATAGCTTTTAGATAATACCTTTTAGCTCCTTTTCCTTTGCCAACCTGATAAATCTGTGGTCCTCTTGGAACACCTTTATTAAACGTAGGTTTACCTTCTGTTAATTTAATATTTCCTTGTTCATCAAGCACTGGTACAGATTCAGGTTTTCCTGTGTTAATTTTTTCCCAGTTATTGCCTTCTAATACATCTTTAATGGATTCATGTTTTATTTGATAACCTTGTTCTAAAAAGGCCGCATACCCTGCCCTAAAAAAATTACCAACGTTGGCTTTAGACAAATCTTTTGTAAAACCTGCTCTGCCCCTACGATCTAAGCTTTGATCTACAACAGACAAAAGAAGCCCAAGATTAGTAATTTCTTGTAGATTTATCGGTTTAAAAACGGGTTTGCCTTCTGTTGTTGGGTCAGCCATTAAGAACCCAGAATACTTTGAACCAGTAAACTGACTTCTTTTGGCTCTTTTAGCATACTCCTGAACCGCTTTCTTTCTAGTAGATTGAACAGGTACGTCAGTGTATTCTGCTCTTACTTGTTGACCTGCCTCATTTGTATAAGCAGGAGACACTTTAACCCTAACTGAGTAAGAAATAATATCTTCATCAGTTTCCTGAACTATCTCAAATTGTTTCCGTCCTTTTTCAGTTAAGATAGGATTATTATTTTCATCAACTATGGTACGTATTTGAATATTTGCTTCAGGGGCTTTTATTTTTTCTTGAACTGCATTTTCTAATAAAGAGGCTGAGTAAAGTTGAGCATCGGGCCTAGCTACAAAATAATTAGTTGGAAGTCTAAAAGCTTCTAAAAATTTCTGCCTTGCAGGAGCTTCATTTGGAAAAGTACGTTCAGGGTCCCTAGCTGAATAAACCTTTGGATTACCTTTATTGTCAAATTGAACTGATACCAAAGAGGATATTTCTTCGTTAACGGTTAATTTATCACCATCAAGAATAATGCCTTCTTGCATCTCTTCATCTACTGTAACACTAGCTATCTCTTCTGAGGTAAAAGTCTCACCCAGTATTGTAACGGTATCTCCTGTTACAGCAGGAGCATCGGGAACAGGCATGGTGATAGTGTCTTCTGCTACAACAGATTGAGTATCTGGTGCTGGTGCTTCTTGCGTTGCAGCTTCTGCCTCCGCAGTATTTTTCCTTTTTATCTTTTGCTGATTTAAGGCATCAACTCTTAGTTTTTGCTCTCTCGTAAGCTCGTTATCATAAAATAGTGCAAAGGTTTCTAGCTCACTATCTATTTCAGCATCGGTCAGGTCGCTAGGTTCTTTATCGTAGGTTTGAAACCTTACTCCTGTATCAGTATCTGACGGAGCAGTATCAGTCTCAGTAGTAGCTTGTTGGGTTTCATTAACAAATAATCTCTTCCTATCTTCTAAAGCCTTTTCGTAAGTTGTTTCATTGACTCTACCGCCAGTAGGGGCAAGCTCAGCAGCAGCCCTTTTTGCGTTGTCTCTATTTTCTTCAGTGGTTACTTCTTCTGAAATAACATTATCATCTGCATCAAGAGCTTGAACAACAATACTATTAGGAGCCAATGTTCCTGTAACAGCACTGTATCCAAGCGCATTTTGAAGAGCCGCATCACTTGCTTTTGACCTAACAACTTCTTCTACTATTTGCTTAGAGGGGCTAATAATCGTACCTCTGCCTTTAACAAAAGCGGCAAAGTACGCATACCCATTGATCTCTACCTCAGTGGGTTCAGTTGTGGCTTCTTTGTAAGGAGCAGTACCTGGGACAAACACTGCTTGTTTTGAACTTGTTCTATCAGTAACTGCTTTTAGCTGAGCGTTGATCGTTTGTTCCGACTCTAGTGTGGGAGTAACAGAGCTTATATCACCGTACTGTTGCTCAGTAATTTGATCGCCCACCATTTGTTCTTGACCACGCTCAAGAAACGCTTGGGCTTTATTCATAATATCAGCTGAATTAACAGCAGATACGGTTCCGCTTAATGTACCTCCTGCACCTCCAATAGCACCACCGCCAAAGAATCCAGCAAAAGCAGATTCAGCTAGACGTAACTGAGCTTCCTGCATAGTAAACTCATCGTCCATCTGCATACGGTTTAAAACACCAATACCTTCTTGGACGGTTTCAGTACCACTTTCAATCAAAGCACCGCCTACCGTGCTTCTAGCAATATCAGAAGCTAACTTGCCGTACCAGCTTTGATCATCAATAGCACGAGACTTAGCTACTTTACCAAAGAGTTTAACTAAACCAACTTCACCAAGAACCCCAACAGCTGCTTGCGGTGTTGCTACAGCTAAAGCACGTAAAGCTTGGTCTTTGTCGGGTTCTCTACCAGACTCAAGGGCTTCAGAAAACGCACCCCCTGCTAGTGGTGGATACTCTGCAGCAAAAGCACCACCTATAGCTCCTCTACCTATATCTCTTCTGAGTAAACGATAAGACTCTTCAAGTAATTCTTTTTCATCAGGAGTTGCTATATCTTTAGCGGCACGTTCAGCAGATTCAGTAATTAAACGTTTAGCAGCGGCTCTATTTCCAGCAGTTATAATACCTCTGCCTAACCCTGCTACTAACGCACCAGTACCTGCGCCAGCAATAGAAGTAACTGCAGAAGGAAAAACTTGGCCCCCTGCTTTAACTGCTTGAGTAACAAAACCGCTAAAAGTGGGGGTGTCTAAGAACTCTTCAAAAGTATCTATCCCTTGTAGATAGTCTGAAGCATAAGTTTCTCTAACACGAGCTTTTCTTATATTAGCTGCGGCTGCTTCTTCATCCCCTGTGAGGGTATTATAGATACCTTTAAAATTTTCAAACTCAGTTTGTAATCCAGTAAGCCCTGCATCAACCCCCCTAACAAAAGTTTCACCTAAAGTAGCAGGTCCTAATGTACGGCTATCAACCATCTCCATGTCAGGACGGGCTGGCAGTTCCCTATTAGCAGATTCTTCAAAGAAACGATTAAGTATCTCACTCACTATCAGTCCCTGTACGTTTCTTTGCGTTATCTAAACCAATAGATAGGACAAGATTAACTAACTCTTCTTGACCTTTAAGTGCATCTCTTAATTGGTCTACAGTTAAAGAAGCATCTCTGCCTGAAGGACCTCTATAAATTATACTTGTTACATCCTCTAGTTTAGTGTCATTGGTGACAATGTTCTCAACATTAAAATCATCAGACTGTACATTAACGCCACCAAACCACGTATTGTCTCCAGATACCCTACCTGTATACGCAGAGAGTAAAGAACTAAAGCTTTTCACTAATTCTGCTTTAATTTGTGGAGATAAATTTGTCCTTAATGCTAGTATCCTTTGAAGCTCCCTCATCCGTAACAGAGCTTTCTGCCCAAAAGTTTCGCCATCTTCATCAGTAGCATCAGGATCAAAACTACCATCAGCCATCCTAAGAACAAGGCTATCAACATCACCGAAAGTCTTGAGTAAACTTGTTCTGTCTTTATCAGATAACTTGTTATCATTTCTCAGAAGTCTTTCCAACTTTCGTTGTTCTAACCCTAACTCTCTTTCTTTTCGATCAGCATCCATAATATCAAGCGGCATTGCTCCAAAGTTACTGCCTTGAACAGTGCCTAATAGAGCTTCTACAAATTGTTCTTTTGCGTTTTTAGTTGGGGCAAGAGCTATTGCAACAGCACCTTGAATAATTAATTGGTCTGTAGGTTGGTTACCTGCAAAATCTCCAATATTCGTTATATTATTGGCTTTAATAACTTTATCAGCAGCTGCTGTTTCTCTTTCATCAAAGCTAAGTACGCCTCCTTCAACAGCTTCATCCATCTGCCTAATAACACTTTTAACAAATTCAGCATCTTTATCTTTAAATGGATTAATCTTGTCATCAGGGTTATAAATGTCTTTAACCTTTTTAGACAGGCTTTTATAGGCTTCAGTACGCATTGCCTCCGTTGTGACACCTGCTTTAAGTAGCCGTACCTTTTCTTCATTTAACGCTGCAAGTTGATTTTTCTGATCTTCTGTAGGATTGTTAATGCTTTCTAACAAAGAAATCTCTTTATCAACAGCACCCATAACGTAATCTGAGTATTCATCATTTGCTTTATTAAGCTTTTTAACTGCTTCTTTTCTTTGTTCTATTAGCTGATCTCTTCTGTTCTGATAGCCTTGTTTTAAACCAGCACGATCTTCTTTCTCTATTAAATCGTTAAGCTTTTGAATGTCTTCATCAAAAGCTTGTACACCTATTGGAGAGGCAACTTTACTCCCCCGTCTGGGTTTCTCTCTTTCGTTACCTGCTAGTCGTGCTTGTTCTTCTTTTAGGTTAGTTAACTTTTTATTAGTTACTCGTCTTTTGCCACCTTTTTTCATCCTTGGTGCAGTTGGATCACCAACAACAAGTTTTTCTCCTAAAGAAGAAACTGTAGCAGAGGGGCTTTCTTTTGTTTCATCCTCTGCAAAAACTCTGTTTTCTAAAGCATCTATCTTTGCAAGTTCTTCTGGTTGATCTGCATACGTTTGACGTAACAGTTTTAATTGAAACTCGTACTTATCCTTGCCTTTCAGGTCGGTCATTATGTCTACTAACTCACGTTCCGTAGCAGCATCACGAGAATCACGTATTGCGCTTTGGGCAGATGCAGAAAGTTCTTGTTTAGCTTCTACTGAGTCACCATAAGTTCTTTCCGATAACTGGCTTGCATAACCAACTTGAGACATTAATTGTGTACCCCTCGGGCCAGCTTCTCTAATAAGCAAGTTAATTCGCTCATTTAAAAGACTAAATATCTTATCTTCTGAAAATGTTAAAACGGGAGCATTAGGGTCCATAGAACCACCCTCAGTTGCAACCCCTTCTCCACCAGGAATAGGAGATCCATCAGGATTAACCCTAGAGCCTGTTATTACATACATAGGTTTCCCATCGTCACCTCTTATGTTGTAATTTATTTCTGGGGCGCCAAAAAGAAAATTGCCATCAACTCCTTCAGCTTTTACACCACTATTAATTGCAAGTTGCGCTAAATCTTGTAGTTTTTCTTCCCGAAAAAGTTTTTTGGCTTTGTCATTTAAAACCAACTCCCCCGTATCATCATCAATAGAGAGTAGCCCTTTATTAATGTACTCCTGTTGAAGTGTTCCGAGAGACTCAAAATAGCCTTCTTCTTTAGCAAATTTCTCTCTCTCAAATGCAAGGTTCTGTTCTCCAAGTGCAGTTTGTCTGTCTCGTGAGGCAATGGCCCTATTCTGCCTGATCATACCTAACACTTGCTCCATTACTCTGCTCATCAGTATTCCCCTAAATAAACGGCAGCATCATAATGGCAGCAGCGCCTAAACCGCCTATTGTGCTAATTTTGTTAGCTTTATATTGCGCTCTAGCTTGACTATAAGCATTCTTCCTTTGTGTTGCATCGGCAGCAGCACTACCTAATTGTTGTAAGCTACTACGATTAACACCCTGCCCAATGTTAATTAGATCACCTAAAAGCTTTTGATTTGCATCACGCTGAGCAATACGAGCATCAGCAATAGATTGAATACCGCCTAATGTAGTTCCACGCCTAAGATTACGTTCCATTTCACGTTGTTGTGCAGGAGTCAATGCTGCTCCATAACGTGATACATTCCGTTGGGCTATGTCACGAGTTCTTTGTTCAGCCATCTGTGCATCTTCTCTAGCTGAGTCAATCAAGCTAGTGTCTGTGCTGGCTTTTTCAAGTAACTCTTTTTCAAAGTCTCTATAGTCTCTAACGTAATCAAGATAATCTTGCCGTGTTATATCAGCATAGACTTTATCAGGGTCATTTACTGGAGCTAAATCAGCACTATCTGACATAGGCTGAGTTTCTTCAAACTCCCCTGTTTCTGGGTTAAACTTTCTATTACGATATAAGCTATTAAAATTCATACTTTTTGATCCGTAGGCTCAACTTTTCTACCAAATATACCGCCTTCACCAAACATAGCACCTTCACCAAAAATCCCTTGTTTTTTGTTGTAAGCCTCTGCACCTGCTATTGCTAATCCTGCACCTGCATCAAATTTAGCAGCAGATACTTGTTCTCTTGCTCTAGCTCTTTGCAATGCTTCAGAAGTTGCTAACCTAGAGGCTTGTGCCATACCAGATTGGGCATCAGCAGCTTGCCCTCTAGCAGTACCAAGCACACCAGTAGACATTTGATTTCTGACTGCTGCAGCAGCTTCATCAGCTTTTTGTAGCTGACCACTAATTGCCGCTGACCTATCTCCTACACGAGAAACATCTGTTGCTTGACGAAAGTTAACCACAGAAGGTCCTGTTAAAGCTTGCATAGTATCGGAGTTTGCTCTGCCACGAACAGACTCTTCAAACTTATAGTTCTTTGCCATGTCACGCATTTCACGTAACTTAGGGGCATAATTCTGATCAAAGAATACTTTTTCAGCCCTTGCTACAGCAGCACTAGCCTTCTCCGCTTCAGAGGGTTTATAGTCTTGTTGTTTAGGTTTACCACCCATTAAACTCTCCTTGTATAAACAGAATGGTTTAGTTCCCATCCTGCGTCTAACCACCGTTGCGTAAACGGTTTTGGTGTACGAACTTCTAGTTCTATGTACCCTGCCTTACTTGCTTCCTCAGAGAAAAAAGTCATGTATTTTAAGACACAATCTTTCCCCCTCTCTTCTGCCCATGCTATCCAAATCAACAAAGTTGACGTTCTTGCATACTCATCTTTTAAACCAGTAGTTATAACAAACCCTTCTGAAGCTACCCATAACTGCGCCTCACCGTTGACACAAGCTGCGTACACATCTTCTGGTATAAAAGTTAATTGTTTCTGATCCTCTAGTATCTCCTGTATTCCGTCCCTAACCCAATGCCAATGGTCCCTAATGTCAGCTAACTGTGGCTCATCGGATCTCTCTTCCATACCTGTTTCTCCTCCTGTTTAACGGTAGGAATGGTCCACCGTATCTCACTTTCCTAGCTACGCCAGTGTCAGATTGCTGCGCTCTACGCTCTGCTTCTACTAACCCAACGTTATATAATGACCTGTAAACATCTGCACCTTGAAAATCAGTCCAATCACGGCTTGGCATACGTAACAATCGGAACAAAGTTCCATTTACAATCGCTTCTCTATAATCATCCATGATGTCATCGTTACAACTGGTTGACGTATGCAACGGTTTTAACTGTACTCGTAGCCTTGTACTGTTTGCCGTTGTTTCATTAGGTACAGGTACAAGATAAAACAGTGAACGAGACTGTTTAACAAAGTATTCAGGAGTGCCATAATAAGAAGGCTCACGCCATTTAGGTTTACGCTCTTCTAGTAATGAAGTTGAAATAGGCTCTAAAGCATCTCCATTAAACAACACCCACATAATTTTATGGACTGCAGTATCAGTGGGGGGTTCAAGATCATACTCATAGATGCCAGATACCGTTGTAATCGGGTCTAATTCAGCCTGATATACTCCAGCTTTTTCACATAGCTCAATAACTGCAGATCGAATATTAGACTCTATTAGAGAATCAGGGCAGTTCTGAACCATTGGTATAATGTCAGGCAGTAAAGATTCATATGTAGCCATTAGTTAACCCCCATCCCACGCATAGCTGCAGCTTGTGCTTGATTACCTGCATCTAAATTAGGAGTCGTAGTTAAATCAATTTGAGACTTACCAGTAACAGAAGTAATAAACAAATTGTAGTGTGAACTCGCTCGTTGTTGATTTCCAACAAACTCACTGTCCTTCATATACGCCATGTATAAAACGTAGTTCATTACGGCATTTGCAAAAACATCTGGTATATCCAGATTGCCATTTGCAGCTACTGTTGTTGGGTTAGCCGAATAAATAATTTCTAAAAAAGAAGAAGCCCCACTAGCAACCCCAGGATAAACATAATAGTTACGAGGATTTTGATCTTCATACATATAGTGCTTAATCAAAGAGCCGTGTTTAGCATCGCCTTTTACAGTAGGGTCATGCCAAGACGGTTGTATTGAATCTAGTGAATCTCTTGAAACTAAACGAGTAGCTCGTTTCCCTGTGCCTACTCTTGTGCCTGTATTAACCTGAAAGCCCATTCCAGCATGCTGCGTACAATAGGTGTATAACGTAGGTGCGCCAACTGCAACGGTAATCTTCGTGAATGCCGTACCAGATCCAGGTGTGCCTGACGTTGTTACGCCTGTTGTATACTCAGAACCACCGCCATGTGAGCCATTAGCCGTTGTAGAAAACCGTAGCGGATGCCCACTGTTACTAGAGTGAGACTGATCAAAGGTATAAGTGCCACCTTCTTCAAGTGTTAATGTTTGAAAAGAACCATCAGTATAAAACTTGTTACCGCTGTCATTAACTACAGTTACAGTGTACGTCTTTTCAATCATTGCCATGTTGCGTACTACACGCAGCAAACGATTACCGTCATCAGGTATCGTTTGTTTAGTGCCTTCAACTAATGCAACTGTTGCATTAGTAGCCGTTGCATCAGGCTTTAATAACGCTATTTCTCTTTGAGCATCATTAACCCAAAGCACTAATTCATTAGTAGAAGACCAACGAATACCAGCTGTATCTTGAAGCGTCTGTTGAACTCTATCTAAAACACTTTGAACTGTAACAGTCATTTATCACCTATCTAAATAGGCTTGCCATGCAGCTTCCCTTTCATCTGTCGCCACAGTGCGACCAGCAACTCGATTAACAGCGGCAGCTTTTGGAGAGTTATCTGCTTTAAAATCTTCAGGATTACTCTCATTAACAAGCGTTTCCATCGCAGCTACTACAGTGTCTAAGTCCTCAAAAGTTTTAGGCTCATCATTAAGATTAATCTCAATGTCAGTATCCATTGCAGCAACTTCTTCTACCCAAGTTTCAGCAGGTTCTTCAGCCGATTCCACAACTGGTTCAGGTGCGCCTGATAATTTAGCCCCCATCTGTAATGCAACGGAACCTATTTCATCAGAAACTTCACGCTCAACTCCTGCTTCAAATAAAACAACTGCCCCACTAAGTAGTGCTACTCGTAGATCAGCTTCAGAAACTACTTTCATACGTACTCCTTACTTCATTTTAGTAGTGTATCTCTTACCATCCCAAGTAAAAGTCTTTTTACCTGCTGCTCTAGCTTTAGCAAAAGCAGACCTAAAACTTCCTGCGGCTGCAGATTTCTTCTTGTAAACCCCATACTCACCGCCTTTTGTTTTAACGGACCCAACTTTATCCCGTTTTTTACTTTGCATAACAGCACGCGGATTAGTATTTGTTCCACGAGAAGCAGCAGTAAGATCCATATTTGTCTTAGTGTCTACAGAGCCTCTTTTTCTACCCACTTTACCACTGGTTGCTCTTCCAGTTGGCGCATTGAGAGCAGTCGATTTTTTAGGGGCAGCGGCCTTACGTTTTGCAGCAGCTTTTGCCCTTGGATTAGCTGCAGCCCTTCTAGTTGTAGTTTTGGCTCTAGTTTTCCTTCTTACTCTTGCACTTCTTCCATACGCCATGATAATCCTCCCGATTAAAATGAGTCCTCCCCCGAAAGAGAGGACTCGATAGGTTTTATCCTACAATGAGGTACATAGTTAATGTACCAGAGGTAGCACCCGTAGCAGGTCCTGCTTGTACTGTCACATCAATTGTGTCATCAGCAGAAAATGCTACTGGGGCAGTCGCTGTACTACCATGAGTAGCGTTACCTATTGCAAAGCTAGAGGCTGTGCCGCCAGCTTGACCAATAGTTGAGCCATCAATGAGAGAAGCAGCTGCGCCACCGTACCCTACGTCCAAGACGATAGAAGGTGAGCCACCAGTGTCAAGGTCAGTCGTAGTTAAAATAACACCATAAACTGTCTCACCTTTAAACACATCAACCATCTGAATAATATCAGAGGCTGAGAGTGCAGCAGTGATTGAGTAAGATGCTACCCTAACTCCCAAATTACCTTGGGGAAAGTTCTGGAACGCAGAGTTGCCAGATACAGAGTCAGATGTAAATGTCGCCATTTGTCATTCCCCCTTATTGAGCAGTATCAAGAGCGATAACACCAAAGTCCTGAACGGAGCCGCTGTGATCACTGTTGTACTTAGGTTTACGGAGGCCAAAGATTTTGCCTATTGAGATACCAGCTTGGTTCTCATAGTCAAAAGTATCTTCAACGATTTCAGGCAACCCAATGTCAGCCATAGCTAGGGACTGTGCGCCACAGAACAAGGCTCTTGCACCTGTTACGTCAGCGTTTGAACCCCACTTGTAGCCAGCTGCACCAGCATTAGAGCTAGTACCAGAGGTTGCGCCAGATGTGTTGTAAACATGACGGAACTCATGGACCATTACGCCATCAACCATCAAGCTAGAAGTGCCTGAGAACAGTTCGTTCTGAGGTCCTCTAATTGAAGCTTGTCTGACGTTAGCCAAGAAGTCTGAGTCAAGTTTAAGATCGGCCATCTGAGAAGGCGTTACAAATAAATGGAACACCTCTTGGTTTCCTGCAGCACGCATACCACGGATATAGTTATCCTTGGCATAGGCTTTTAGATCAACAATGTGTCGATACTTCAGAACGTCAGTAGCAGCTACTGCAGTAGTGTCACCTGCTGCAAGGTTATTGCCATTGACTCTTCTGTGCCTGTCACCTGTAGGAGCAGAAACATCAGAGGAGAACTCAAGGTCTGCCAAATCATGTCCTGCTGTTGGGGATGCATTTCTCAATGCGCCATTTGTTTTGTTGGTGTAAGCAATACCAGAAAGCGTTAAAAACGCCAGCTGGTCTATTCGATCAGACATAGCATATGCTAGTGCATCACGAGATTGCTCACGGAAGTTAACAACACTCTTCTGGTCAGCCAATCTACCAGACATGCGGTTTGCAAATCGTAGCTGATCTAGCTCGATGGTGATGTCAAAGCTTCTGAGTGCTTCTTCATTACCTTCCAGAGTGTTGTCACCAGTGATACCATCACCTGTCATATCCGCTAATAGCGTAATGACTGCTTTAGTACCCTTCTCATTCTTTGTTAATTCGGTTACACGCTGAACCATAGCGTTCTGACCAGCCCCTGCGAACTGATTAATGAACGACATGTTACGTGCAACTCGCCAAAAGTCGCGTGACCAAGCGGTTAATTGATTGCTAGTCAGCGACGCAAAGTTAGTAAGAGCCATTTCGGTTCTCCATTATGCGTTACACTTTGGGCATAAGCCCACCCTAGCCGTCTTATGGTACGGCTAATCCGTTTCCTCGTATCGTGAGGTACGTCTTAGCGCAAATTTGAACAAGGCGCGACCCTTGGAACCTTTAACGTCTGTCAGACGAGTGCGTTTTTACCGTGTACGACACGCTCTAATATCGTTTAGAGGGACGAAAAATTGTATATTAGTAACACTTAACCAACTTGGTCAAGCTATTTTCTGTATCTTCTCGTTTTTCTCGCTATTTTTTTAGGTTGAGCAGAAAATTGCTTACCTTTTTTAGTATCTGCCTTCTTTTTTCGGTTAGTTGCAGCTTTTTCTTTCTTTGTTAAACTTTTTTGTGCGCTATCAGGCAAGTATCTTTCCCCTGAAGCGTTTGGTCCTTGCGTACTGTTCCTACCAGAGCTAGTTCGCCACTTCTGCTTGGTCCATTTCCTTAAACTTTTCTGAGATTTCTTTAAACCAGCGGCAGGTCGCCTACGTTTAGCGGTAGTCATTAGCTTCTATAACCTCCTCCAGCTTTTTTGTAAGCAGACGCTAACATTTGCGCTTTTCTGGCACTCCATTGCCCAGGTTTACCCCCTTTTCCACCTGCTTTTATCTGTTCAAACAGACGTTTCCGCATAGTAGGCTTGGTGTAATTACCTGCTTCATTAACTCGTGACTTAGATTTTGGCTTGGCTTTAGCTTTTGGCTTACCAGTTCTACGATTTAC
>CEOR01050900.1_pt1 | contig 21408 bp, 27 predicted proteins | sample 530661 | NCBI WGS metagenome assembly CEOR01 (sample SAMEA2620836, study PRJEB7988) | marine metagenome | biome: marine biome (ENVO:00000447); feature: deep chlorophyll maximum layer (ENVO:xxxxxxxx); material: "saline water (ENVO:00002010), including plankton (ENVO:xxxxxxxx)" | depth 65 m
GATTCTAAATTTCTATAGCCAGTCTGTAGATTTCTTAGATTACCCAGAAGATGTAGAAGCTAAGGTTGCCAATGAATATGATGGCGACCTAGAAGATTATCTAGATACACAGCACAACTATCCAACTAGCAACATATGCTATATGATTACAACTTGGGATGCATTACATAGCAGCTTTAAATTCTCTAATCATAGAGTTTACATCATAGGTGATATGGAGAAGTAATATGTCTATTAGTAAAACAGATAAGATAGAACAGTTTATAGATAGCTGTTCATATGACGACCTAGAAGAAGTTGCATACAAGAACTGCAGCACCTGTTTTGGCAAGGGCTATTATAAAGACGACCCTAGTCCTCCAGGTCTGTATATGAGACAAGGAGACTACACTCATATATGCGATTGTCTAGATGAAGATTTAATCCTTGACAAATTCAAATAAGGAGAAACACGATGAGCGATTGGAGCTCTAGGAAAAATGGCGAGAAGTGGAATATCACAGAAGAAAATGATAATCTATACGAGCCATTCAATAACAAGAAAGAACAAGCAGACGATTTAACTAAACTACTAGAACTATTACCAACAAAGTATAGATATCCAGTAGTTATGTTTATATCTAAGCTTATGGCAAGTTACGAGGATGGTTATACAGATGACCATTAGAATAAAGCCATCAATAGATGAAATACTAAATGATAAGAAAGAATATGAATACGAATATGCAGAATGCCCAGAATGTGGTAGCACAGGTTTAAACGTCTATCTATTAGCAGATTACAATAGCACAATAGATGAGTTTAACAAGATAGGCATTGCTGCTTGGTATTATTCAGATGCACTTACAGATTACTATTGTGATAGTTGTGATTGGGAAGGTGGCTATCCTAAGTTCAGGAAGACTAGACCCTAGTGCAAACATTCTTACCATATAGTAGCTACAAAAAATCTCTTATCTGCTTAGATGATAAACGTCTAGGTAAGCAAAGAGTAGAAGCAATGCAAATGGTGAATGCTATCAATAGAGGTTATGGTGCTTGGTATAATCATCCCTGTACGCAGATGTGGAGTGATTATGTAGAGCATCTTAAACTGTATCATAACATAGCTATAGACATTTGGATAGCTAGAGGTATGAGTAACAATATGCCTCAATACAAACTAACTAGCAAGAAGTTAGTTAAACCACATTGGCTAGGTAATGAGAAGTTTCATAGTAGCCATAGGAGTAATTTGCTAAAGAAGGATTACAACTTCTATAGTAAATACAATTGGAAAGAGCCAGACAATCTACCTTACTATTGGAATGGCTTTTCACTATTAGAGCAATAGCTCTAAGCTTGTGTATCATTAGGGATATTTAGTAGGTTCGACTCCTATCACAAGCACAACTAGCAAGTCCTGATCTATGAACATTTCTTGCTAGTGCTTTTTGACAATGATATTCATAGAAACAAAAAGGAGAAATATATGACAGACTTAGAATGGATGCTAACAATTTCACTAGGGCCAATACTAGCACTAGGGTTTATGCAATTTATTGCAAGTGGTAAGACACTAGACGAGGCTTGGCAGAAATACATAGACAGCCAAATTAAAAAAGAGAGTCATAAAAGAAAGAGAGGTAACAAATGAATCCTAAGAGTTTCAATGTAAAAGTACATAGCGAATCTGCTAGTATAGCTAAGATTAGTTTAGCAGCAAGTTGTGGTAATTCAGATTACGACATACATATAGGGTATCTAGATACTCTAGAAGGTAAAGTCAATCTAATCAGAAAAGTACCAATGACTTATTTTAGTAGGATTGCTCCTGCTTGTGAATCTTATCTGGAAGGATGGGGGTAATGAGCAAGAAAATACCTATTAACATACATAGAACTAAACTAGAATCTTTAATTAGAAATAGCAAAGGTAAGTTTTTTTCTTGCTTGTTTCTAAAAAAAGATGGAACTATTAGAGCTATGAACTGCAGGCTTGGAGTTAAGAAAGGAATCAAAGGTACAGGCAAACCTATAGACAACCAATCCAATTCATACGTTACAGTTTATGATATGGTAAACAAAGGCTATAGGGTAATCAACCTAGACACATTGGCTGTTATAGAAATGGAAGGGAAGATGTATCATGTACAGGACTAATATGTGGTCTCAAGGTTCTGGAAAGCTAAGTGGTATTGCTAGTTTAAATAGTGATACAACTAGTAACCCATTCTGTAAAGCTATGAGCAAACAAGAAGATACAATCTGTTCAAGTTGTTATTCAATGTCAATGCTCAAAACTTTTAGGAAGAACTGCGTGCCTAAATTCAAACAAGTAGGTGATTACTTGTCTAAAAAAGTTCACCCAATGGAGTACTTACCTAGATGTAATGCTCCTGTAGGTAGGTTTCATAGTCATGGCGAATTGATTAACTACAAGCATTGTGCTAATCTATTCAATATAGCTTACAACCAACCTAAAGTTACCTTTGCTCTATGGACTAAAAGAAAAGGTTTAGTTTCTAGAGCAATAAGGGAACTAGGAAAACCTAGTAACTTAATATTGATTTATTCAAATAAGAAGCTAGATAATGTAATGCAATCTGTCCCTAAACATTTTGACAAGGTGTTTAACAATGTAACTAGGGATGGAGAAAACGTCAATTGTCATTCTAGCTGTATAGATTGTATGATGTGCTATACAGTAGGTGATAAGACTCAACAGATCGTGGAGGTAGTAAAATGAAAATAGTAGGAAAGAAAATAGATAAAATAGTTCCTCTAAGCATAGAAGATTGTTCATCTGAATGCTGGGACTACGAAAACGAAGCAACTGCAGTTATAGTATTAGAAAATGGCATTAGATTATATGCATCTAGGGATTATGAAGGTAATGGTCCAGGAGCATTGTTTGGTAGAAAAGGTGATAAAGTATTCACCTTGGAGGCTAATCAAAAATGAACTGTGACATATGCTCTAATACAATAACACCTGATCTATATGGTTGGGATAAAGGACATAACGCAGCACCTATCATTAATGATGGTAGGTGTTGTGCTAGTTGTAATGAATATCTAGTGATTCCAGTTAGGTTATGGGAGATTAGTTCCAATAAAAAGTTTAAGCCTAACGAAATATTAAAAGTTGCTAGAAAACTAAAAGAACGAAAGGAAGGTAAAGATGCCTAATTGGTGTGAAAATACTTTAAATGTATATGGAAAGAAAACTCCATTGTCTAGGTTTGTAAAAGAATCGAAAGGAGATAAAACTCCATTGAGCCTTGAAAAGCTAAATCCACTACCTGAAGGTAGAGAACCAGCAGAATGGTGGGGGACTAAGTGGGACATTGATGCTATGGTAGAAGATTACTGTGCATTATGGATTCAATATAAGTTTGATTCAGCTTGGTCTCCACCTAGAGAAGCAGTACTAGCAGCATCAAAAAGATTTCCTACACTAGAGTTTACTCTAAGGTACGAAGAACCTGGTATGCAATTCATAGGTGCATTCTTATGCAAAGGTGGAAACATATACAAGGATGAATGCATAGACTACGACTTCCCTAGTAAGTTGTAATCTAAACATAGAAACAGGGATTAGATTTTGTCTAGTCCCTTTTTTCTATTCAAGTAATATCAAAGTTCTCATTATATTTTTAAGCTTATAAGATTATATTTTTGAGAATACGAATCTCAATAAAAAAAAATTACAAATTTAAAAAAATGTTTTGGTGGATTGATAATAATTCACTATATTTAATGACTTGCAAGAGGGCTTTAATTTAAGGAAGGGAAATCTCAATATGAAACCTATAAATATCGAATCAATATATAAAAACTACCTAGAAAAAACCAATGAGACTGAGCTAAAAGCAATTAGAGATAAGATGCCAGAAGATCGTATCTATAGTGCATCTAGTGCAGGGATGTGTTCTAGAAAAATATATTACAAGTCTATAGAAAGAGCCACTAAGACTGAGGAGATAAATAGCAAGACTATGAGAATATTTAGGCTAGGTACTCTAGTACACGAAGACCTACAAAAGGCTCTCAAGCAAGTAGCAAACCAAAACCAATCCAATAAAGAAAAGTAACAAAAGAAATATATATATATATAGTATATATAATATATATATAATACAAAACCTACTTTAAGTAGGTTTTGAAAGGAATAATAAATGATAATATTAGAAATAGTTTTAAAAGGTTATGTTGCTATTGCTCTTTCTACAGGTGTAGATGAGCTTTGGAATATAAATAATCCTAGACCTTACCCTAAGGCAGATTATGTTTTAGTAAAATGGGAAGAAAAAGATTTTATAAAGATGAAAGATGGTAGTTATATGCTTAGACCTAAAAGAAAGGTTGATTCTAAGTTAAAGGCTATAGCTAGGAGTAGGTATTGTGATAGAAGATATTAAAGAGGTGTTGATAGAAAAAGATATGCACCTAGAGGATTTAAATGTAAGAGGGTTTGCAGATTTAGTAGTTCTAACAAATGATGATAGAGTATATCTATATGATTTCAAGACTATAAATGATTGGTCTTATAAAATGAAGTTCTCTAAGAAATATAAAGACAAGGCAGAGGGTTCTATACATCAAGAATTGCAATTAGCTACCTATGGTATTTGGCTAGAAAGAGTATATGGAAAGGTTGATGGTATGTATATCATATACTACAATAAGAATACATCTATAATGAAACAATTAGAAGTACCTAACGATAGAATTTCAGATGCTATATCATTCTGGAAAGAAACAATAGATAATCACAAGGATGGATTGCCTAGACTACAAGAGAATGTTTCTCCTGTAATGAAATGGGAATGTAGTTATTGTGAGTATCTAACTAAATGTAAAGAAGATAATAATAAAAAGGAGCAAGTAAATGAGTAATGGAAATATGCCACCTCAAACAGGGGAGGCACAAATAACACCAAAGCAAATGGTTGATAGTAAACTAGCTGTAAATAGAGAGTTACTATCTGCATTAAGAGCTGAAAAACAGAGAATCTCTGGATTTACTACACCTAAGCCACACGTTAAGAGTAGACCTGATGGACTAGACTATGTAGAGGAAAAGTATATGAGAGACCAACTCAATGAACATTTTCCTATTTGGAGTTGGGAAATAAAGAACGTAGAGTTCTTAGGATCAGAATGGTGTATTGTTACAGGTGAATTGAATATAATGGATACTAGTGTGCCTAGAAAGTTTGGATCAGTTGGTGCAGCTAGAATACAATTCAAGAAAAACCAAGAGCATATACCTGAAAATGTTATAGACATTGACAAGAATATAGCAAGTGCAAATACTAATGCTTTTAAAAGAGCTATAAATAGACTTTGTAATATTTGTGATGATGTATATAGAAAGCAAGTAGAAGACTATGCATTAAATGATGAGCAAATGGGTCAAATAAAAGAAGCTATTGATGGCCTAGACTCTACAATTGCAGAGAAAATACTTGGTGGTATAGAAGACCAATCTATTAGTACGTTAAATTTTGATGCTACTATTAGAAAAATAGAACAACTAAAAAATAAGGAGAGCAAGTAATGCCAAGTGTTGATGAATTATTAGCTAGTGGGTTTAATTTCTACGACCCATCAAAGAACGTAGGAAATGCAAAACCAGAAATAAAGCAATTTTACAAAGGACACATTTGTGATGTAAAAGTGCAAGAGGTTAATGTTAGGCAAAAATATAAAGCTAAAGTATATAATTTCTATGTAGAGTTATCTGACAACAAAGATAGAACCTATAATGTAGAAGATCCAGATACAGGTATTAAGAAACAAGTAGATGGTAGTGGCTTTAAAGGTAAGAAATATAAAGCACAAGGTGTATTTCAATTTCTTATGCCTAAGGATGGAGATACTTTCCAAGAGAACTCAGGTGGTAATGAAAAGTACCTACATCTATGTTCGTCTATAAATGCTAACAATGAAAAAGTAACTGTAGATATTGATGGTGTAGAAACAGAAGTTGTAAAGTTTCCAGACCTAGAATCAAGTGACTTAAATGGTAAGCCAATAGACGTTGTCCTAGATGAGGTTAAGTGGAAAAATAGAGAGGGTAATTGGATTACATCTCTAAACGTGAAAGGCTTTAGAGCTTGGGAAGATGGTACTCCTAGAGACTTTGAAGCTGAAGACTTACCATTCTAGGAGGATTATATGAGAAAGATGTCTATGCGACTCAAAGTATGTTTATTTTTACATAGATGGTTTGGACTATCCCAAGAATTTATATGTGGTAAATGTGGTGTTAGTAGAGCTACATTTTACAGGTATAAAAAGAGAATTAAGGATGGTAAAATGGTTAGAACCAATAGGTAAACATAAGCAACATTTGCGTTGTGATGCTTGTAAACAATATTTATTTTCTGTTTTTTTCTTGTGGTACTCTCACCCATCCATAGCCCATTTATCTAAGGGCGACCCACTTACTGTCTGCACAAAGTGCTGCAAGAGAGAAGCAGGAAATGAATATTATAACAAGAAGATGGAGGAGCTATAATGAATGATAAGACTTGGGAAAGAATAAAGTATTGGAGGAAGAAATATACTTGGCCTGTAAGTGCATTGATAGGATTAGAGTATAAGAATGTAGATAATAAAAAGATTAAGAAAAGGTAGCATGAAACTATATACTAGAAGAGAGCAATTAATTAATGCTCATAATATTTTAAAGAAAATTTTTGAAAGACATAGTGATAAACGAAAAGTTATATCTAAAGAAGAACTAGAATCTATAGATGCATATTTAAAAACATCTAGGTTTGTTCCTACTCTAGATGGAGACTTAAAAGATATGTTATGGGTTCGTAGTGGCAAGAAAGTAAAGCTAAAGCCTAACTGAAGAAAAAAGAAAATAAACCTAAGGGACTTAGGGAAAGGAAAATAAGATGGATATAAACTATTATGATACTTGGAAAGCAAGTCATTATATAAAAGGTGTACGCTGTGACAATGAGAGTTGTTATGCATGTGCAACTCAGAGGCATAATTGTAAAAGATTGGATCAGTTAGATGCTGAATCTTCTAGACTTATTTAGTGGAATAGGAGGATTCTCTTTATCTGCTAAATGGGCATTAAAGGACAAGGTAAACATAGTTGGTTTCTGTGAAATAGATGAATTCTGCCATATCGTTTTACGAAAGCAATTTAAAAATGTTCCAATATATGATGATGTAAGAGATTTAACTCCTAGAAAGATAAATTATAAACAAGTTGATATAGTCACAGGGGGATTCCCTTGTCAAGATATATCTATGGCAGGAAAAGGAGCAGGAATTGAAGGAGAAAGGTCAGGTCTTTGGAAAGAAATGTATAGAATTATTAGGCAATGTAAACCTAGATGGGCAATTATTGAGAATGTCTCAGCTCTCACTCATAGAGGACTCACAGTCGTACTTAACGACCTTGCCAAAGCAGGGTATGATGCAGAATGGCAATGTATACAGGCAAGAGAAGTTGGAGCTCCACATAAAAGAGAGCGAATATGGATTGTTGCCTACCCCAGTAGCCTCAGATTACAATGCAAGAAGAAAGACAAAGAATTGGAAAGGGAACGACCTAGTAAGTCGAGTAGCAGAGATGGAATACAAAAGCACACAAGTAGCCTATCTTCATCCAGATTGGGTGGAGTGGCTAATGGGATACCCAATTGGCTACACGAACCTAAAGGAGTCCCAAGAGTAGGCAAACTTATACCTAATCGTAATGGTAGAATTAAAGCTATGGGAAACTCAATCGTACCACAAATACCATATCTTATATTCTCTAGGATAAAAGAGTTGGAAAATCTATGAAAAAAGTTATAATAGTAAAGACAGAAAAAAGAAATAATATAAATACTACGAATCCTGTATTTATATTTTATAGATAAAGGAAATATATGAAAGGAAATAAGGATTTGCCTCATTCTATTGAGGCAGAAAATCATGTACTAGGCACATTAATACAAGACTCATCAAAAATAGACGAAGTAACACCATTTCTAATGAGAGAAGATTCGTTCTTTGACCCTAGAAATAAAAAGCTATGGTCTAAAGTTCTAGAAACCCATACTAATGGTGAGAATGTTGATCTTGTAACTATAACATCTAAGCTAACTACTAAGGATAAACAAATTGGATTAGATGCATTTTATATTACAGGACTAGAGGGTGGATATAGTCCTAGAGTTGTAGACTATGCTAAGAAGATATATGAAAAGAGCCTACTAAGAGAGTTGATATTTAAATCTACTAATTTAATAGACTTATCTTATTCAAATAACACAGATGTATATTCTTTGCTAAGTGAGGCACATACTAACTTTGGCAAGTTTATTGATTTAAAACCAGGACAAAAAGATGATATAGATTCTTTATTAGATGAGACAATAAAAAGCATAGAGACTAGTGGTTATAATATATTAAAGACTGGATTCTCAGGTATAGATGAACTATCTGGTGGAATGACAAGAGGTGAGATTACTATATTGGGTGGTAGACCTGGGCATGGTAAGACCACTACTATGATAAATCTAATCAAGCACTGCGTAGACAAGGGTTTAAAAGTCATAGTTTTTAACAGAGAAATGACTAATGTAGAAATGCTCAAAAAACTATTTATATTAGAAAGTGGTGTGTTATCCTATTTAGATATAAGAAATGGCCTAATTAGGGGATTAGAGGGTGCTAATGAGCTATCTAGAGTAAAGAATATAGTTAAAGAAAAGTATAATGAGGAAAACTTTTTGATGTTTGATAAGCTAAATACATTTGCAGAATCAGCAGCTGAAGTGAAAAAGTTCAAGCCAGATATAATTTTTGATGACTATATACAGCTAATTACACCTGATACTAAGATTGACCAGAGGAGACTACAATTAGAAAAGATATGCAATGATTATAAATGGTTAGTTAAATCACAAGATTGTGTTGCAGTACTTCTGTCTCAATTAAATAGAGGCCTAGAAAGTAGAGGGGATGCTAGACCAAGACTATCTGATCTTGCAGAGAGTGGTGCAATTGAGCAAGTTGCTGAAAATGTATTCTTTGTATACTATCATTATAAAGTAAACCTTATTGATAAAGACTCTAGTAGAAATAGAATAGAGTTAATTGCATCAAAAGTAAGGTATGGTACGTCTGGCAAAGCAATATTAGGCTTTAATGGAGATAAAGTAAAACTATATAATTCACTAGAAGAAGAAAGAAAGGAAAATAATAATGGAACAACGTGGAAATTTAATACTAAACGATGAACTAGTATTTGATGAAGAAACTACTATAATAGGTATTGACCCAGGTAAGAATGGTGGAGTTACAATACTAAATATTATAGACTACACAGAACAAGTAGAGGTATTTAGGTGTCCAAAAACTCCAGATGAAATGGCTAAACAATTAGCTGAGTCTGTGCCATATAATGGGAATAGGTATAATATGACTTGTTTCATGGAACATGTACATGCATTTCCAGGACAAGGAGTGGTATCTACATTTAGCTTTGGTCAAAATCTAGGACAATGGGAGGGTATATTAGCATCACAAGATATACCTGTAGAGTATGTAGCACCTAGAAAGTGGATGGATATATATAATACTCCAAGTAAACTTACTAGGAGAATGAGAAAAAGATATCTTAGGGAACAAGCAGAAATTATATTCCCTAATGTAAAGATGACATTCAATATAAGTGATTCTTTATTGATAGCAAACTATGGAAAACAAACTCTCTTAGAGAGGAAAGGAAAAGTAGATGAGTAGTAATTATAAACAGAGTTATAAAAAAAGAGCTACAGGGTTGGCTTCAGAAAAAGCAAAAGAGTTCTATTATAAAGCAAAACAATTTGTTAGACCCTTTGGCTTTGAAGAAGATGAGGTTATATCCTTACATACATTCATGAAGATGCCTAGAAAAATAAGGAAAATGCCAGACTATATATATGTAGACGATGGCAAATTCGTATTCTCAGAGGTCAAAGGATGCCATGATATACTTAGGTTAAAGCTAGAGGATTTAGAAGATTACTTATGGTGGTGGAAAACATTTAGAAATGATCAGGATAATGTTTATCTAGTATTTTTCGTATATTCTACAAAATCTAAGCTATGTCACGAGTTGACTATCCAAGGTCTAGTTGACTTGATAAATAATAATACTTATGAGAGGGATACATATCCTGACAATAATAAAGTATTTATAAAAATACCTTATGAGGATGTGTCTGATAGAGCTCCAGCTATAGAGTTCCCTTTTGCAAGTGAATAAGTAATACGCCTAAAGGGGATAGAAAATCGTTAAAAAAACTATCCCCTTTTCCTTGACCTACCTAAAAAGGTAGGTATTACCAAGTTTCTATAATAGACATTTCAATATCATATAAATTAGGAGCTATTCTAGCATATTCAAAATTACTATCTTCTAGCCTACATATAGCAAAATGATGAGGCATATGGTCGTTTATTCTTATGTGGTCTGCAAAACCTTCATAATCTATTAATGTATTATTATGAACTACATCAAATGCTTCAGCTTCTTGAGCTGTATATGTGCTTGTATTATATTCAAAGATAAATGGTAATTGTCCCCCTAGAGTTTTAGATACAAATACTGTGTATAAATCATTCGATTGTCCTGACAAACTATAATCTTCATTAGGAGAAAATATTTCATAGTCAAACATAGTGCTAAATGCAATATCCCATTTCCTTCTACCTTCAGAAGTTTCATATCTATAATTTTGACTACAAGAAAATTGTTGTCTTGTAACCCTGTTTTCAGCATCAATTACCCAATTTGGTGATCCTGTAAATAGTGTATTGGTTGTAGTTGCACCACCTAATGTTCTTTGAGTATCTACACCATCAAATACTCTAGTTTGTACCATATCTAAATCAGGTGCATGTGGCATATCAATAAAAGTTCCATATGTAAGAGCACCTAAGTTTATATTTTTTGCAAAAGTATTAGTAGTATTACCATCCCATTCTCCATCAGTATTAGAATTTCCATCAGGTAAAGGTGCTATCGTAACCATCATGCCATGTCTCATTGAAGGGAGTCCTTCGCTAAAAGTTCCACTGTAGAGTTCGCCAGTATTAGGATTTACAATTTGATACTGGCTGACATCATTAAATGTAGGGGATATATCAATCATAAAAGTTCCATCTTTTGGTCGATTCCAACTCGCATTTATACTCCCCCATTCTAATATAGATTCAGCTGTTATCATCATGCCTGGTTGATAATTAACCTCTGTAACAGCATTATCATTCCAATCTAGATTTTCATCAATTATACTTCCAGCAGCAACAAAATCAAATTTAATACTTGCTTCTGCACTATATAAATTATGACCTAGTAATCCTATATAATTTATATTAGTAAGGTTTATTGAATGTTGTGGCATATGCCCAAACCAAACCATAAATTTTATCTGTGTATTTTGATTTACGCATGGTATAATTATAGGTGTTTGTGGGTTTAAATCTGTAAGTTTTTGAATATGCCCACTATTTAATGCATATAAATCTTTTGCATCTTTGTTTATGTCATAATCAAAATAATCTTTGTGGCTATATCCTTTTATTGATAGATATTTACCCCTATCAACATAAAATCTAGGAGTTCCCACTCTATTTCTATCAAATATTGGCATTAATATCCTCCTCCACTACTTCTATTGTTATTCATTTTTGTACTAGTTACTTTTGTAGGATTTATTTTTTTAGGTTGTGATGATTTTCTTTCATTTAATTCCCAACCTGTTTTAATTCTTCCAATCTGAATATTATTTTCAATATATTCATCTTTATCAACTAAGTCTTGCCAGTCTGGAGAGCCTTCTTTTAAGTCACTCCAATTACTTTTATTATATTTATATATTAGTCCATTTCTTGTTGGATATAAAATTTTATATTCATCTGATTCATCTGCTAGTATTGCTTTTTCTATCTCAAACTTTTCTTTACCATAGTTAGTGAATGAAAATAGCTTACCATTTTGAAGATTATTTACATTCATAATTCTACTATTTTTATCTGGATTTAGGCTAAATATAATTATTTTACCTGATGTGTTATCTGCCCCTAGTACAAATCCACCTTTACTCTTAGACCAAGAATTTTTAGATACTGCAATCCTTTCCATATCATTTATTCTGTTACACCAAGAACAAGATATTGTTATATCTCCCTTATAGTGTATTTCTATTCCTCTAAATATTTGAACTTTATCAACATTTATTAAAACATCATTATTGTCAATTCTTATACCATCATTAATTATATTATTCATTTATCTATCCTAAAATTATACCTACTGCAGTTACAACATCTAAAACATTTAAACTATAATCAAAGTTCATATCCATTGTCTCATTAAATAAAACAACCTGAGAACCTAAAGCTTGACTTAAAGCCTCTGCATCTCCCCATTGAAAGTTAGGGGTATATGGTGCACTTGAAGTTGATGTAGTGCCTAATATACTAGAAATCATAGATACTAGGTCTAAAACATCAACATTGTTGTCTCGATTACCATCAGCTCTAAAACCTATATACATATCAGTTTTATCTGTAGCCATTGATTGGCCAAATGATTCATATTCCATCCAAACACTATAAATTCCTGGATCGTCAATAGTAAAATAATATTCATTAGAGCTACTTAATAGATTCTCAAAATTAATTACATTTCCATTATGATCAGTATATGAAGCAGTTATTCCCATATCACCTTCTATATCTATTGATGCATACTCTGTAGATGTTATTTTGTTCTCAATTTTTAATCTCCAGCTATCCATAGGTATTTGTGGACTAAATTTAAATGGAGTCTTTGCTTCAACACCCATTGTATTTGCAGGAAATGATTGTGTTAGACTACCAAATGTTCCATTTAATGCTTCTAAGCTACTTAAACTAGAGCCATTTTCTATAGTTAAAGTATTTATTATTGGCTCTTCAGATGGCATATTTTCTAGTCCTGATTCTACTTGACCAGTCCAATCGTGGACTTGTTGAGCTTTTATCTTTACATTCTTTGTATTATATTTTATGCTTTCTACTACAAATAGTGGATATATTATTTGACCATTTCTAACATGGTGCACACCATAAGGAGACTCTTCACTCCTAGTTTGAGTATAATAATCTAAACTATAATCTTCACCATATGCTTTTTTACCTTCAATTAAATGGTCTAATGCAACATAATCTCCTAACTCTACGTTGCAATATTTTAATGGTAAAGTCAAATCTAAAATTGTATGTTGATTCATATTTAGACCAAGATAAGCTCTTCTTATTTTTTCAGCAGTAGCATCATCAGAAGTATTATTTAATTGTAATATTTTTTGAGATGCAAAATATTCACTTGGTGTACCATCCTCATCAAATCCTGTTTTATCTAATCCATAAAAATCTAATAATTCTACTCCTGTGGGATACTGCTCTCCATTAGTTACATAGAAATTATTTCTTACAGCAGGAAGATCGCTCCATTTTTCAAATTCTGTAGACTTGTAATATGTATTATCACCATCGTTAAAATCATATTCTACTTTTACCCTAGAAACTACGTCATTAACTTTAGTTCTAGATATTTTATAATCAATTACCTCATTTGCTTTTATTAGTCTATCTACATCAGTAGCATATTGTCTATATTGTGAGCTAGTACTTGTTGCATTTGTGTTTTTACCATAGTTTTTAACTCTACCAGTAGTATTAGGTCTTTGTCCATCACGACTTGATACATTTGTCTCTAAATCAAAGTTACCAAATTTAGCTGGTAATGGATAATCTATATAAAAAGCCATGCCATTTGAATTATAATTTACAAGTGGCTTATAAGTACTACTACTTGTTGGATAAGTCCCATTCCTATACTCTACTCTATATTTTTCTGCAGTACTATACTGATTTTCACCTTTATGTGAGCCTACTTGTAAAGCTATGCTTAGATTAGTTAATGATGTTGCTTGTCCTTGTAAACCAAATATTTGTTGAGTAGCAACATTTAAAGAACCAGTTATAAGATATACTTTTCTATTTATGTGATAGTTTGAGTTAGCAACTCCAGAATAAATCTCTTTACTCTCCATAGGATACTCATAAAGTAAATCCCATGTTTCATAAAAATCAGCATTAAATTCATCCATTCCTGACCACTCATCTATATTTTCAAGACCTTGATAGTTACATTCACTATACATAAAAGTATGATACTGTTGTGTATTTCTAAGCCATTGTGTAGTGTATTTTAAATCGTCACTAGAAGGAGAAAGAGAATACCATAAATTTTGGTCTTCACCAGAAGTAAAATAGAAATTAGTTAAGAAACAATCATCTAAAACTTCTGTTGGGTCTTCTATATACGAAGGTCTATTAAAGTTAGTAAAATCTAAAAAACGTAAAGTTTGCACATAAGGAACTAAATCAGTAGCATTGATTTGTGCAAATTCTTCAGCAGCATCGAAGTCGTATCCATTATCTTTAATAAAAGTGTAAGCTGTATATAAGTCTTTATTGTCTGTATAACTAGTTATATCTCCAAATTGTTTTCTATTTTCATATTCTATTGGAAAATTATTACCTGGATTAGTTATATCTGTTAAATATCGTTGTAGATGCCACCAACTTTCTTCTCCCCAATTTGGACATGGAGGTGACATTTGCCATTCAAATCCATTAGGATGATAATGATTAGTAAATTCTACTTCTGTAAGTATATTATCTGGAAATCCAATATAATCTCTTTCTTTTGGTAAGTATCCCATAGCTCTAAATACAACCCAATAGAAATTTTCGTCATTATTGCTATCTGTTTTCGTATGTATTTCATATTGGAATCCTATTATAGCCATCATAACTTCAATATCTGTTTGTATACCTGAGCCATCAATATTATTCCATCCTCTTGAAACCCATCCCCATTCCATCATATCATATGCATATGTATCAAAACTTCTTGATATTAGATTCCATATATCTTTTTCTATAAACTCAATAGCTTTCCAGTTATAATCACCTGCACCATTTGCAGCATAAACATATCCAACATCAGGATTTATTGTAATGTCATCATCTTCTAAAGCTGTATATGTAACTATATAAGTTTTAAATCCCCAAATAGTATCTGTTGGTAATACTTCATACTCACAAGTACCATCATTCCAGAGAGCTTGAGGGTCATAGTTTAATGCTTCAACGTCTGTACATCCACCTATATCTACATAGAAGCAAGAAAAATCATCTACATTTGAAATAGGGTTGTGATTTGTAGGTAAATATCCATATAATCCAGAATGAGTTAGGTCTGCAGTTGGTTCTTGAAAGCAATACCCATGTGCCCAATGAAGGTCTGGATTTACAATATTTCCAAATTCATCTAAATTATTAAATGGAGGTAGTCCATCTCTACAATTTCCCATTATATCTACATGCTCACCTACTGTAGTGTCTGTACATCCTAATACTACAGAGTCTCCATCTTCTGTTACACAGCTACCATCATTAACATTTGCATATGGATTATAATTAGCAACTCCATCTAGGTTAATATTACAACCAAAGATAGGAACATCTGGATGTGCTATATTTGTAAACTTGTCTTTTAAAAACCAAAATCTTAAATCAAATCCACCTGTAACATCTGTTTTTATTATAGGAACAAGTAGTGAACTTTTAGATATATCTTCTATAACTTCTTTTGCTGACTTTCTTTCAACTAAGTTTAAGTTTAGCCTCCATGCACCACTCTCATGACCTAAATCAAGGCCAAAAGTAGAGTCTTCACTGTGACTTGAGAAAGCATTATAAACATTATCAGTTAATTGGCCACCAAAATCTATACCAAGTTCTTTTTCTACTAAGTGTACAATCATTGATACAGGATTATCTATTGGTTGTTCTGTTCCTTCTAATAATACTACAACACTATCGTCAGGTGATACTAAAGAAGTTCCTGCATCATATGTATATCCAGAAGATCTTCCAGAGCTTATTACTCTTAAATCAGAATATGCACTTTCTTTACCTAGTAGATATGCTATAAACACATCATTAAGTTTCATTCTAGCACCACCATAAAAATCATTTGCTGAATTTCCACCACCTGTATAATTTCCTCCAGGGCCAGTGTCACCATTCCATGAGTTGAAAGTCATTCCATGAACTCTAAATCCCATTCCTGCAGGAAGTCCAAATGCCCACTCATCATCTTTATCACTAAGTATGATTTTTTGTTTAAATTGAATCCAATCTGTAGCTATATCATCTGGAGCTGAATTAGTATCTATTAATGGATTTGCAATAATCCATCCAGTATTAGGTTCTCCAGTTACATAATTACTAGCACAAGCTGTTCCAACAAATTGTTCATTTGAATATATAGCACCATCATCAAGTGCTGTACCTACAATGTTATTTGATTTTATCATATCTTCAGTATATAGAAATGAACTTGACCAATCAACAGTAAACATAGTATGTTTATTTCCTACATCTTGACTTTCATTGGTATCTATTAATAGTGGAGTAAATGTATTTAGTTCTTCTTCTGTTGGAGTCTTTAATCCTATATCCCAATAATATATTAAGACCCAATCTTCGAAATCTAAAGACTCTATTTTGTCTTCGTCTATCATTACACCAACGAAACCACAGTAGTTAGACTCTACGACTTGGTCTAAATAAGTATCTCCAACAAGATCAGGATTCCAATATATAAATTTTTGGTCTCCTGATATTCCTAAAATAGAAGTTTCTATACCAGCAAAACCATTAAATAGTCCATTGTTAGGATTAAAGCTACCAAATATAGGTTGTGCATCAGGTGGGCTAATCCATACATTATCACCTATAATTGGGTTGCCATCATCTGTAAATATACCACCCCAAGATAAATGATTGAATACAGCTTCAAACTGCCAATTATCTATACAGTAATTAAATGTTTCAGCCCAAGATAAATCATCAATTTTAACTCTTAATGATGTAGAATAATTTCCTTGCTTGAACTCTTGATTATATAGATACATGACCTGTTCATTAGCAAATGTAGAAACAGGCATATGCATATTAATTTCGTTATCAAATTTCCAAGCTGACCTACATAATATTTCTTGTGTACCTAGAATATCAAAAGAATATGTATCCATGTATAGTCCACCTAGCCATACATTCTTAACATCAACTACTTCTACCCATTGATTATCTTGATAAACACTTAATGATGTTGCCTTATATTCTAATTGTGGAGAATTTGACTTATCTTCAATTGTTGTACCACCCATTACATAGTCTAGAAAACTAGTCTCTTGAGTTCCATGTGGAAGAAGTTTTACATTTGAGTTAGGCCACATTTGACCAACTCTATCTATAGATAAATATTGTTTTTGGAATCCAACTGATCCAACTTCATCATCAATAGCAATATTACTAGTATGGTCACGATATCTCACAGGATTTGCATGTCTAACATTACCTAGTACAATAGGAACAGGCCTATTAGATTGGTCTTCATCCATACTATATTCAAAGCCATTGCTTAAAACACCTTGCAATTCATATGGCATTTGAGTAGTAGGTAGCTGTCTCTCTATAATTTTAGCAATATGATCTTCTGCTTTTAGAGTTAATCCACTCTTATTAAATGATATGTCAGATATAGAGCCTCTAAATATAGGCATAATTCCATTCGTATCTATTGTCTTAGATGTGTATAGCCATATAGCACACTGCTCATTCATTATAGAATTGTTTATATTGTTTTGTGAATTTGGAAACTTAGACGAGAATATGTCAGATAATAATAAGTATCCTTCTACTTGATTTGATGGACTTAAAACTTCTTTATTAGCAAGTTTGATACTTGTGTTACTAACTACATGTCTTCTTTCTTTTAAATTTATACTTTGACCTACAGATAAATTATCTTTAAGATATGGATAAACTACAATCTGCCCACCATATACTAAATTATCTATTCCATATTGAGTAGTGCCAAATGCAAACGAATAAGTAGGTATAGGCCAACCATCTTGGTCATGTTCACCTATAGTAACAAGCATAGATATAGATGTATCTAAATCATCAATACTATCATAAAAAGTAGAATTAAAAAGTGCCATTCATTAAACTCCTATATCTTCCCCTCTTGCTATTGCATCTCTAATAGTTGGTATCACTTCATCTTCTATAAAATCAGATGAATTGATATTGCCTGTAAAATTAACATTAACAATAATTTGTTTTTTAGAATTTTCTTTCCCACCTCTATTCATTCTCTCTAATGCTTCAACACCAAATTCATTAACTGCTTTTCTACTCATAATAAACTCACCACCCTCTAGGTTGGCATTGACTCCACCTCTACTATGTCGTGGGCCAGAAACATATCCACCAAGTGCAAATGATTTTTGAGCATCTATATTAGCTAGTTGTTGTATTGTTGATGCTCCTATGATTCCCATTTGTATACCTCTTAGTATAGCTGCAGTTTTAAAATTCATTCCAGCAGGAGCTGGTTCCATCCATACATTAAGCATACCTTTTGCACCTGCTATAACAGCCATTGCCCTTTGATTTGCTTGGTGCTTTTTAAATAACTTTGCTTCCTCTTTCTCTTTTGCTTTCTGTGCTTTTCTCTCATAGAGCTCTCTAACTTTTTGATTCCTAATACTTTCTGCAATTGCCATTCTCTCAGAATGACTATCGTTAATTCTTTGTCTTTGCATTTCTATGCTACTATTAAATGCACTAGTTATAGCATCTGATAATTGGAAAAAAGTATCAATATATTCTTTTAGTATTGGCTTTGTTGTATCCATAGCAACAGCAAAGTTCTCAAAGAAATCTATAGGTTGTAGTTGTCTCATTTGTTCAAAAACTTTAAGTAGTTCTCTTAATTGAGGAATGTAAGTGACATCTAGCTTGGCATCTTCTATATCTAAAGCTTTAGTTAAATATCCACCTTCTCCTAAGCCTTGTAGCTGTGATTTGATTGAATCTACACTTTCTCCAAATTCATTAGACCATGCAAGTATATCTGCTTCACTAGCATCTTTTGCTAATTGTGCCTGCATTGCTACAAGTTGCTTTCCAGCTTGTACTGCTTGAAATATTTTTTCAACTGGTTGATTCCATTTACTTGCATATTTAGTTATATTTGCCATATCTTTTTCATCAATACTAGCAAATTCTCTAAATTGCTTTAAAACTGCATTAGTATCTACCATTCCTCTTTTATCTAATAATGGCTTACCACTAACTTTATCCATATGTAATCCAAACTTCATTAGGATAGGAATAAATTGATTATCAAATGTTTGGACATTATTCATCGCTTGGAAATTAGATAGTTTTAACTTTTTAATATATCCATCTATACTCTTATCACGAACTAAATCATATCTATGTATAAGTCCAGTAATAGAACTATCTATTTTGCCTATACTTTCTTCTTCTTTTTTATTTGTTTCTATAGATGCTTCTTTAGTTTTTATAAGTGCATTTAATGATGCTTGTTCAGCATCTCTTTTCTTTGTAACCTCATTTATTTTGTCTTGAGTCTCTTCAATATCTTTATTTAGATTAGCCCTTATAGATTCTTCTTGACTTAGATGCTGATTTACTGCATCAGTTACATCTCCAAATCTTTTCTTAGCTCTAGTACCTGTAACTAATAAACCAACAGAATCTTCTAAAACTTGCAATTCTTTTGCATCTACACCAAAAAGTGCTGACAAGAAAGTAACAGTGCCATCTTCATTAGCACCTATACCTTTTAGATTTCTCATGTAATCTTGTACAATAGCTAGACTTTCTCTAAAATGCTTATTGTCTTTAAAATTACTAGCACCAATCTTACCTTTTTTCTCCATTAGAGACATTTGGTATCTAACCATATTTGCTGCGTCTAAAACATCTTTATCTATATCTTTAAATTGTTTTTTAAACTCCTTTGTAAAACCCTTCATTCCACCTTCCATATGCTCTCCAGTAAAAGTCAAAGTTTCTAAAGCTCTATCTAGTCTACGAAATGCATCTTCAGAATTTCCTGTGTCTTGAATTACCTGTTGTAAAGCTTCTCCCATTTCTAATACTTTATTACCTGTATTGTCAGAAGAACCTGCAAAGTTAAATATTTCTTTGTCCCCCTGCTTCATTCCATTATTAAGCTTATCCATTGCTTCAGTTGTACCAAGTATTATATAAGACATTAGTGCTAATTCTTTTTCAAACTTGTTGGATATTGGAATAGAGCTAGTTTGTTGAGATTGATATTCAGATAATGTATTATTTAGAGTTTTGAGATCAGCATCATAACCATCTATAAGTCCTCTAAGGTTGCCCATAGTAGTTTCTATTCTTTCTGATTCTGTTGGCATTATACTTGGAACTTGGCTCGTAACATCAGTTCCACCTGTATAATTTGGAGTATTTATATTATTGGTTGCATTGCTAACATCATCTAGTGAATCTTTAAAATCATCTGCATCCTTTTTACCTTTATTGAACCACCAGCTTAATCCTGTTAATGAGCCTACTACACCTAAAATGCCAAGCCTACCTTTCAATAAGAACATAGCACCTCTAAGTAGTCCAATAATTGTAGTTTTAGCTGTAATTGCTTTCTTAGCTTTTCCTGTTTGGAATAAGTATGCAGCTAAAGCACCTGTTGCTTTGTCTGTCCATTTACTATAATTTGTTAATACTGTCAATATCCCTGCTAAACCATATCTTAATGCAGTAACTTGAACTGTTGTTGTGGCAATTTGTGCACCAAAATTATATATATCATCAGCATCTGTTTGTTTTACAAATTCTGTTAATGCTTTTGCAATTTGCTCTATATGTGGTGCGAAGTCCTCACCAAGTGCTTTTGCTAGGTCATTAACAGCAGCAGACATGCTTCTCATAGTCTTCTCATAGCCCTCCATAGAAGACTTATCTCCATATTCTTTATGTAAAGCATCTAGTATAACTCGTTGTGCACTTGCAATATCACCAAAACGTGCAAAGGTTTCTATTTGTTGTTTCTGTTGATTGTCTAAAACAACTCCTGTTCTAGTTAATGCTGAAATACCTTCAATAGGATTATTTAGAGCTTTACCTAGAATGATTGCATACGATCTTGCAGTTTCAAAAGAGTATACTCCTCTATTTAAACCAACAGTCATATCCATTACTGTTTTAGTAAAATTAGGTATATCATGAGTTGCTATATTTGCAAATGTTAAACCTAATGCTGTAATCTCATTAGCTTCAGTAGCAGCAATTCCAGTATTTTCTTGTATCTCATCTCCTAAATTTATCAAGAATCTAGATGTTTCTCTAGCAGCTCTACCTGTAGTTTCTAATCCTTTATTAATCCTATTAACTGATCCTTGGAAATCTGATGATTGTTTGAGTAATTG
>CEOR01020082.1_pt1 | contig 20628 bp, 19 predicted proteins | sample 530661 | NCBI WGS metagenome assembly CEOR01 (sample SAMEA2620836, study PRJEB7988) | marine metagenome | biome: marine biome (ENVO:00000447); feature: deep chlorophyll maximum layer (ENVO:xxxxxxxx); material: "saline water (ENVO:00002010), including plankton (ENVO:xxxxxxxx)" | depth 65 m
TGTTATATGTAATGGTATAATTACATGTATTTTTATAACCTCAGTCGTCAAATATATAAAACATATTAGGAATCAAAACCAAAGTCAGAATGAACACGTTGTATGACAAAAAAGATTTAGATATTGCTAGGGGTTTATATAAAAACCAAAAGGATAAATGTGAACTATTTGCGAGAAGTATTCATAAGCTCAGAGAATCTCGCAAAAAGTACGATGATAAAAGAGAGAGAAGTAAAATAATTTTTTTAGATACTGTTCCAGATAAACATGTAGAAAATAGACACAAAGATAATACATGCCAGGCTATAACCATAAGTGGTAAAAAGTGTTCTTTTAAATCAACATGTGGAATATATTGTAAAAAACATTATAATATTTTTAAAAAATAAATATATTGTTATAATAGAAATGTTAGATCAGGAAACACTCAGACCCGTTATAATATCTATGGCGCTTTACCTCGCTATATCTCAAATTATTCCCGAACTTTTTAAAAAACCAACAAATATTGGATTCGTTGATGAAATTGTTGCCATGTTAATCGCTCAAAAGGGGTCACTTACTTCCGGAGCTATTTTGACCGGACTTATCGTTTTTATCACGAATTACATTAACGACGAATTCTTGTAAAATATTTTCTTTACACGTAAGATTTCGAGTTTTGGAATGATCCATGTATCTTAATTTTTTATTATATGCATCATTCATAAATTCCATGAGCTGGTCTACATTGGGCTTTCCCCATTGCATACCTGCTTCGTATAAAAAATCATCCCTCGGTATTTTTTGTAAATCACATTCAATTGTATACGGTGTGTTTATATACTCTTTTGCACCCCCATAATCTGTTATTATAACGGGTTTATCTCGTATTGCAGCTTCTACTGCGCCCATACCAACACCTTCTGATGAAGAAAAGCTTATGTAACAATCTGATTTACTGTGTATATCTTCCATAGCTTCGTCTGATATAAGGTTATTTATAACTGTTACATTTGGTATGTTTATGTTTACTGGGTATTTACACGTTGCTTTAACAATCAATCGTGTATCGGGTTTATTTAATCGTACAAAACATTCTAATATTTTGTTAAAGTTTTTTCGGGGATCGTGTACATTACCTATGTGATAAAATGTATACGGTCTTTTATCGGGGATATGTGCGTGTATTACAAAAAAATGTTTATCAGGAAACTGCCTTTTGAAAATCTTTTTACAGTATTCACTTGGTACTGCAATTTTATCAAATAAATCAAAAAGTTTACCATAATCTTTATGTACAGTCTCTGTTTCACACACTGTCATACACGTAACATGTTTTATCTTCCTTTTAATTTCGGGTATTCTATCTAACCAATACTTTACAGGGAGTGCGAATATAAATGCACTATCAGACTCTGGTATTTCTTCGTGTATTTCAATGTATTTAGTATAACCAACCGGTGGAAAAATGTCCATGTATTTTTTACAATGTTGACCTATTCCGCTCAGGAGAGTTGGACCTATGAATAACATTTAGTATAAAGATAATATTTCTTTTATATATATTACGCGATGGACTCTGTCAGAGAACAAATTGAACATGCTCTTCAAAGACCAAAAATTCACAAAACTGAAATATACGGTATAATTAAACAAATTGCCGATATTATTAAGGCGCCAGCTCCAGCTCCAGCTCCAGCCCCAGTACCAGTACCAGCTCCAGCACCAGCACCAGCACCAGCTCCAGTTAAGAAAGCACCAGCACCAGCTCCAGCTCCAGCACCAGCTAAGAAAGCGGCTACACCAAAGAAAACTCCAGCTAAGAAAGCCGCTACACCAAAGAAAGCGTCAACTAAAAAGTCGGCTGCATCTGCATAGGTACTGGTTGCGAAACTTTACGATTTAGTAAATAATAACCACCACCAATAAACATTAAAAATATAAAAAGGTATATTAGCGGAATCTTTTTTCTTTTTTCCTTTTCCATTTTCTCTATATCATTCTTATCTGGAAGTTTCTCAACATTTATGTTGAGTTCATCTATCTTCCCGATAAGTTTATGTAACGCCTCTAGAATTTGAACTTCTCTATTTACCGGTTTCTCTTTTACATCTATAGTTGTTACTTCAAGGACTAGGTACCATTCTGCATCGGGTTGTAAAGTAACGTAATCTGTATCTTCCTGATACTCGTATAATTTAAAATTTAGTTTTTGTATAGATATGGGATTAAATAAATTTGTTTGTCTTTGGAACCCTTTCCATTGTTTATCCCTTATGATTGTATGCGCACCATGATTATAATGTCTTTCTAATGGTACACGTGCTAAAATTTGCCCGTGTCTTTCATCGAGTATTTGTGCTCTTTTTGGTATATCTTCACATACGATATCGACGTATTTTGCAACACTACTCACATACGTATCACTGTTGGGGTTATCCTGACCAATTTGCGTGATATAAAAATCAACTGGTTTTAGACCGCATACCTGTGACATTTCTTCTAAATGTAAATTTGATTCGAGTGTTAAATCGATCGAAAATGTATTGTTTGAACCATTTACATATTTTGAATCAATTATTATGTACTGTACTTTTTTGGGTAACTCCTGGAGTGAAACCATCTTGTATTTACAATATAAAAAAATAAGCATAAATAATAAACAATATGTATGCGTTTTACTCGAGCGTGTCACGGTTTTTGGGTGTGAAAACAAAATCACTAAAATCTACAGAATCTCATACATCAATTCATCCCAGTGAGAATAAAGAACCTGAAACTGTGTATGCGGATATCATGTTAACACCTGATTTTTCGAAGGGTATGATTATATCAAAAAATGATGAAGGTGAGACTGTTATTATAGAATATCCAAAACATGACAAAACATTTAGAGATTATAGACCTAAGTTTTTTAAATATAAATAAAGAATTAACAATTTTAAACTATAAATGATATGGAATACATGCACTTACACACTTACGACTACAAACTTTCCTTTTGCCAAGCGACAAACGGACTCTGTGAAGACGTTCAAAGGATCATATGGGAAAAATCTCAAAAATATGAATACGAAAATCTCGTGTGCCCGGGAGCCCCGAGGAAACAACCAAGAAATACACGATTCGCAGAAGAAAGACTCGAAACGTTGGTTAGAAAATGGAGGAATAAATGGGGAGAACCAACTGTATAATCGTATGAAAACATTGGCTTATGAAGAGTTTAGTCATCGTGATTTTAAACGCGATGAATATGACTCGTATTCCCTTGTTTTATACAGGTTAATGTTGAACGAGTTGGAATACGAAAGACTTAATCTAAAGTACACAACCATGTTCGGTGATAAATGGAGAAATTTTTCGAGAGAAAAAGATGAGATTTTATACGAGTACGAATTAATTAATATTCAAAATCGTATAAACGATTCGATCGTAAGATGTGAAGAATTTCTTGCAAAAGAACGTCATTTCAAAAAGAAATATTTCGGCGACGAAAATATCAATATCGATATATCATAATAAATATAGATACTTAATGAATAGAGTTTAATGTAATATAAGAAATGTTAAGTATAATAAATCCTTATAAAAAAACACTTAGAGTTTCGTGTCCTACTAGAAGAAAAGAAGGTATAGCAGAATATGAACAAATAAAAAGTAAAATCAAAAAAACAACCCTACGTTATGGTGCGGCGGTTTCGACGTATCATTTTATTTTTCATACACCCGTCGACGGTATATCTGCGAGTATTGGTACAGTAGCATCGTATATTTATGTAGATTCACTTTCAACGTATGTCGATAATATTGAAAAAATACAGGGTTTGAATAAAAGACTCTTGGTACCTACATTTCTTGCTTTAGGAGAATCCATGTGGAATTCCATGAACTTACCTTTTGATTTTAATATGGGCGCAACACTTTTTGGATTCTTAGCATATAAAATGGCTTTTTATCAGATAGTTGCTGAAGAATTATTAATGAATGATGAAGACCTAAGTGAACTTGATGAAATATAAAAATCAAAAAATAAAAATGTCCTTATTTTTTAATTTGTTAAAAAAGCATACTGATATTGTTGAGCTCAAAGATATGAATGATGTCATGTCTAGTGCTTTGGGTTTTATAGAGCCTATTGATGTTGAGGTTTTTGCACTTAAACCCAAAGATGATTTTCCGGCTGAACTTGGTGATAATAAGTATCTCGGTTATATTTGTTTGAGTAAAGTGGGTGATAGAAAAGATATTCGAATGGTTCAATTTTATCACGAAAATAAGGGATGTGAAGAAATTACGTTACCTTTTCTAAATATGCTCGTGGATAAATTATCTCCCAAAGTGGAAACAGTTGTAGATTATAAGGAAATGATAATTGTACCTTATGTTATCAGATCGGAAAGACGTATGTGGACTAAATATATGAAAAGGTATTTTGAAGATATTGAATCCGGTGAAAAGTTTTACATAAAAAACAAAATACCTGAAAATGTAGATTGGGAATGCCTTTTGGAAACGTTACCACGAAGAAAGATGGAAGTTTAATCATACTTAAAAAATATAGACCTTTTAATGATATAAAATGACTAATAACCTTACACACGAACTTTTAAAAAACTGTACTTCGCTCGTTAGACTTTCTCACCTTAATGATTTATGTAGTAATTTGAATAATAAAAGCTGCGATGTTTATGCCTTACGCGCAGAATTCGGATACCCCGAACACCTTATTCCGGATAGTAACAAAAATTATATCGCTTACATGGGAGTTTCTAAGAAAAAAATTGAAACGACTTATGGACAAGCTCATTTCATTACGTTTTGTTTTGAACCAAAAATGAATGTTTGTGAGTCACCGGTAGGTGTTTTAGAACACATGTACGATATTTACGTGGAAGAAACTATTGAAAGTCTTTATAGAAATAAATATAGAGAAGGTGAAAATTATACAATTGAACTTTTCCCTTCTAAAATTGAATACAAAGATATCGGTTATTGGAGATGGTTATTTCAAGAAGATTGGGGTATTTCCGATAAAATTTCTATGGATGATTTTATTGATGATTATGAAATTAAGAGCCACGTAAACTGGGATAATCTTTATGACATTCTTCCCGATAATATCGACGATGTACGAACCGAAAGTGATCATGAAAGCGATGACGAAAGCGAAATGCTTTCTGAATCGGATACAGAGATCGAAGAAGGTGAAATTGTAAGTGAATCGGAAACCTAAGTTTAAAAAATATACATAAAAATTAAAAAATAAATGCGACCAAACTGTCCCTACCAGAACTGTTATTGTAGAGCTGGTAAGAACGGATTTTGCTTGAAGCACAAAGATATAGGCGAAGTAATTGAAGCTTTAGTACTTTTGAAATATGGGGACAACACGAGAAAAGTACCCAGAACTTTACGCACTGAACAAGCACCTAGTTCAAACGTATAAAGAAAGAGATCATTGGAAAGAACAGTTTCTTTTTCTTAAAGACGAATTTGATCTTTTCAAGGCGCAACAAAAGAATTGCGAAACCCCTAAGAAAACGTCAAAACGCGTGGGTGTCACGAAACGAAGGAATGTGACCCAAACGATTCGAAACTATGCTATTGCATCTCGATGTAAAGAGTTGGGTATCAAGAACGTGTATACCTACAAAAAACTTTTACGTATCGACCCGTGCGTGTCGAATGAGACTGAATTTTATAAGTCGTACTTAGATGAATTCCATATAAAAAATAACACCTTTTAATATATACCATGACTACTAGTACATCTACCCTCCAAAAAATCATGAGTTTAGTTGATAATCATTCGGATGAAATACCTGAAGGTGATTATTTAGAAATTTGTAATACACTTCGTGATATTTCTAGAAATAACAGACGTATTCGTATTTTACCGCCTCGATTAAGAGAAAACCCTTTAGATACTATAATTGGTCGTTGTATGGCCCTTGTTCGTGAGAGAAAAGTAATAAAAAATGGATTGAAAACGTGTAAAAAAAGGTATCGTTTAACTAAAAGTGTTAAGAAAGAAGCACTTGATGCTTATTGTTACGCACTAGAGTTACCCATATGTGAAACTTTGGAAGAATTACAGGAACTTGGATACGCGAGTAATTCAGATGATTTTTTTAAAGAATATTTACGTTTTACAAACGAATTTAGACAAGGGCAAAGAGAAACATTTATACGTAATCTCGATTCAATTGAAAATGAAATGCAAACTATATGTTCTTTTATGCGTATAAACCAGGATATTATAAACTCTTTTTACGAAATAAATCTAGACGTAGCAAACCTAAGTTGATTTTTTTATTTTTTATTTTAAAATATCAAAATGGAACATCTTACTAATTTAATGCGTTTGATTGATTTAAACTCTGATAATGTATCTGAGGGTCATTATTTAGAGATGTGTAATTCTATAAAACAGATTCACGATATTATTGTACCATCGAATTCAAATTACGAAGAAACCGAATCTGATTCTGACGACGATGATAGTAGAAGATTTATATTGAGAGAAGTAATGTCTGATAATACCCACGAACGTATGGTTCCATTTATGCCTATACGAACAGAGAGGGGAAATAGGTATAGATACTATGAAGATGATAATTTACGAGACGCCGATGCGGATTCACCCGTGGGTCACCTTGATAACGAAGATGAAGATGATAGTGCTCTTTTAGCACATCCAGATGAAGAAAATGAACTCCGCGATTTTTTATTGGGTAGAACACGAAATTGGGAAAGAGATCACATCGCGTACCAAAATGATTTGATGCTACTTGAAAGGGCACAGAGAGAATACGAGGAAAATGAATTGAAACAAATACAACAACAAATTACAGATACGCGGAAACTGATTAGTAAAACAAAACCGCGTCAGAGAATAACCGAAACTGTTCGTAAAGCTGCTATAAAAGAACGCGCAGATGAACTTGGTATTCGGTTACACAGATACACTTTAGGGTGTTTATTAGATGCAGGCCACGATGTTGGTAATGCACGAGCCTTTTTTAAAAACTATTTGAATGATTATAACGAGAATGTTAATGATAAGTTGAAAGAACTGAATGATACCTTAGAAGATCTTACCAATAAAGGGCAGACTCTTTTAAGAAACATGAATGTTGATATGGAAATAGACGAATTTTAATTAAAATATCATTTTACACCATTTTTCATTAATATTACCAAATGGCGAATACTCAAAAAGTATATGTATGAGTGCGCCTGATATTATAAGTACACCCGCCCCTTTATATACATATTTTGTAAGACCCATAACTAAAACCTGTAACATGATACCGATCAAAAGTGCCTCGAGTAATACCGAAGTAACAGGCCGCATTTTTTTTATATTATTATACTATATAAAAAAATGGATTGGCAAGGTATCGGAATATTCTTAGCTTTAATACTTATCGGCGGGGGAATGGTTTTCTCAGTAGTATCAAGATCTAAAAAATCAGGGTACGCGATCGAAGAAAAATACTAAAAAACAATTTAAATAATATCTCGTAGTATATAAAATGATAACTAAAACTGATAGAAAGTTATTATTCATTTTATGTATTACCGTAGTGGTTCTGGTACTCGCAAAGTGCATGACATCAGAAGGGTATACATTGAAACCTGAAATAAAATTCAATTGGAGAAACACAACAACAGACGATATTACTAAATGGACTATTAAGTTAACGGGGAATGTTGGTAATGGTGTTACCACTCTTGAAACTAAAGTAATAAAAAAAGAAGACAACCCGGAATATTTCAAACCTTTTCAGTCTAATGAAGTTACATTTCAACCTCAAGAATTTACTTTAAATAGTATAAAATCAGGTTTGAAAGTTGAAGTTTATTATAACGATGGTGAAACACTATACACAAGAAAAACGGTATATTTGAAAAAAAATATGTTTAGTATTGCTTTAGACCTTCTTACAAAAATCCAGGAAACTCTTTTCGTATATACTCCAAAGATTAAAGCATCATCCGATTATGTTACTATAAAATCTCAAACGGGTACTAAAAAATTCATAATAAATGAATACGATGAATTTGAGTATGTAGATACATCGAAGGTGTTTAAAATTCAAAATAAAAATCGGGAAAATCCAGATCCGAATTTAAAAGATAGTGATATTGTTGACCAGACTTTCGAAGAAAAATATAGAGATAAACCGTGTTTAGATATATTTTATGTTCATAACATTGACGATGGAAGTGGAGAGTTTTATTTAAGAAGTGCGAATAACAGTAAGTGGGCGCGGAAATTTAGAAGATATTATAGGAGTGATAATAATGCCGTGATGCAAGTTCATAAATTGAATGTAGGGAATAGGAATAATGGATCCGATAAAAGTCGGTTCTTTTATCAAGAATATGATAAGGCAAATGAGGTTACTAATCGGAATGACCAGTTTCACATAATAAACACAAAGGATGGTTCTTGGCGAGATAATGCTCGTAAATATAAAGTAAACACGGATGATGGTTGTTTGTATAGAATAGAAGACGCTAACACGAATCAAATACACGAAGCACAAGAACTACTAGGTATGGAAGAAAATGATAAAGATTATAGTATTACTCAAGTATATAATTATGCGGTGGATAAACTAGAAAATGCATCTACGGAGGCATATAAGACGAAAATTAATAAAGCGAAAGATCTTTTAATTTCCCGTACGACCGAAGAGAAAATATCCGACGATGCAATTGTATTCGGAGTAGCTTATAATACATGCGATGTAACAGAAATTGGAAAAGATACCGGTATTGAAAATAAGTATGATTCCCCAAACCCATATTCAGAGGATGGTAGTGGATATGATAAGAAGGATAATAATGATTGGTCAGGTGGGTGTAGACATTTAGGTGAGTATGATAGAAAGGGAAAAACTGAGGGATGCGAAGGTAAATTTAGTACGGCTGATTTGTATTCGAGTCCACCATTCAGACATCTACTCAAAGAATTTCATACATATACAAGATCCGGTCCAAACTTGCAGACACATGAAAAATATAAAAAACAACGTAATGGTCGTTATACAAGCCAAAGTCTAAACGATAAAGTGTGTCCCGTACAGACGACAAACGACAAAGGTGAGAATAATAGTATTATGAAAGAATTAAAAACATTAATAGATGCACAGTGTGAAGCAATAGAAAATAAGGGTTTTTGTGTAAAAGAAAAACCAAATTCAGCGACGTCAGCTAAAATTAAAACTATACAAGATGGATTTAATGAATCTAAGATGAAGGCACTGAGATCAACAGATTCAGATTCAAAGTATGTAAGAGAAGCTCTTCATCATCAAGGGCGTGCCATTGGTGATGATTTTAACCCCGATACACATTTACCGGACTTTGATACAAATTTTTCTTCAATTTGTAACTGGCGAGGTGGTCAATCGAAAACTGTTCTTGAAGAGGAAAAGTGTCATGCAAAACCACGAAAAAAATTAATAGGATCGATAAGGGACCCTGGATACCCTGGATATTCCTCAAAACGTGCAACTTTTAATACTGGGTACGAACAAATTCAAAAGAAATGTTCAGAAACTGCTTTGAATAAATGTAGTAGTCCTAAAAATAACGATTTTGGTTCTGGTTTTTATGACCTTTATAAAAACACTAGACCCACTTATCATGTAAGATTCTCCGTGTGTGAAAAAGCAAAATATGGGTGGGATGATAATGGAATATATTACAATGTTGCAGATCGTAATTAATCAGGCTAATATTAATTATATTTAAATCTTATCATATATAAAATGATTAATGGTAATACTCTAATTATCATTTTATGTATCATAATAATTGTATTGATTTACATACATTACAAAAAAACTGAAAGTTATACCATAGATTCTATAGACTTTTCATGGCGTAACGGTATGGTTGATGGTGTTACTAAATGGATACTGATCGGCGAATTTCCAAGTTTAGAAGGTGATGGTACACGAACAATTACTAAAGAGTATACGGATCCATCTTTACTAAAGAATTATACTGACGTATCTGTAAATTTTTTAAAAGATACAGTATTCGATTATAAGATTTCGAACGGAAAAGTAAAATTAACGTTATATTATAACGCGAAAAACGTTAATAATAAAATCGCACTTAAGGAATTTACCGTGAATAAAGATGAAATTACTTTAACAAAGTCTCAACTTACAAAGGTCGAAGGACCTGAAATAAAATGGCCAAGTGTAGCCGATAATTTACCGGAAGAAGGGTGGTATCAGATAGAGGGTAGAACATATAGTACAAATGATCAGGGTAAAAATGCATGGTTGCCTAAAAATGCTAGATATATCTATTATGTTGATGAAAATAATAAGTTGAAAACTGCAGGATTGACAAAAAATTATTTTGGTGTTGAGTCTAATTACATACCGGCTATAAAATTCGATTGTTCGACTCTATTTTATTTAAGTTATAAAAATACAACGGGTAAAGACCGTGGTAAATCGAGTGCTTTTCAGTTACAGACTGTTATGGGACAAAAAATTGATAGTGATGCATTAAAATGGTGTATTATTGATGAAGATAAATCTATAACGTGTTCGAGTGTATCAAAACCAGAAAAGGGTGTTTTTAAGTTGTATACAGAGGAAAAAGGTACAAAAAATAAAGTCAATACTTTATTCAATTACTCTTCATTTAAACATGAAATAATTGGTAAAAATCCAGACGACGATGACACCGAAGGAAGTTACTGTACTGTTGGTATAAACCCGAGTGAATATAATAGTACAGGTTTAAGACAAACTCAAAAGTTTCAACCTGTTTGTAATACTTCTGAGACTAAAGATATTGTCGAGGATGTAAAGTTTGTAAAATTTGATATAGATAAAATTGATAACAGTATAACCATGGATCAAATATACGATGCACAAGATCTACTAGGTATAGGAAGAAATTATGATATTGCTGATGTAAATGGTAAGGTGTCGGCTTTAATGAGAGAAAGAAACTGGACTAAGGAGCGAAATTTGACGACAATTAATGAGGCGAAAAGAATTTTAACTTCCATGCACGGTTTTTTTAATGGTTCGTGTAATCCAAAGACGTATAGAACGAAGATTGCAGAAAAAATAACTGAGGAGAGGACTCGAGCTGATTTTTTAAATAAATACTCGCATATCGTTAAAGGTAAAGATTTACCTATTGGTTTAGCGCAATTGCCTACATTTTACGTACACATACCACCTGCTACAAAAGAAAACCAATTAGAATATAAAAATCAAGGTACGAAATCAAAAATTCTCATTAACGAGAATACACTAAAACTTTCAAATAATAAATCGGGTACTAAAGCTGGTATATCGGGTTCAATTACCTTTTTTGCTAATCAAACTTTTCAAAAAAAAGAAGGCAAAGAACGTTCTGTCGTTTTAGTTTTTTCAACTTCGAGTGATGTAGATACGCCACAAACATTAATACACGGTAAACTCCATCAAATTATTTATCCGGGAACATTTGAAGAAGGTACAGGAATACACAGGGCAACAGATCGTAGTATTTGGGCAAAAGGTTCAATAGGTGTAAAGGAGGGTAAAATTATGGTCGATGGGAGAATGACGGAACTTGTTGTTTCTAAACACGAATGGCACATCATGATAATAACACAAAAACAAACTCACGAAGGGGATACTTATAGGGGTGAAGTAAAAAATAATCCAAGACGTGATGCAACTAGAGAATTTAGACTTGATGATGCAGAGAGTATTGGTCCTGGCGGAGTGACTATTATTAAAAAAAGGTATAGAAGGTTTCCCGAGTATGCAACTAAAATTACACTGATAAGTGATAAGACTGTTTCATCCGATACTCCGTTATTTGAAACACAAGAAGAGATTCTCGAGTTTACTACTACAGAAAATCATCCTACACTTCTGTATCCCGGTATACCAGATAAAATCAGTATGATAACACCGTGTATAGATGGAATGATTTCATCTTTCGCGTATTTTGATGTAGTTTTAACAAAAGACGAAATTACGTATTTGACGGATTATTACAAAGCAAAAAAAACAGATTCTGTATTACCAAAAGACGCAATTGTTGAATCGTCTGGTGATTCATCACCCACATTCAAAGAGGATTCCAGTACCTGGACGTGGGATAATCTGAATAAAAAGCTTAAATTAAATACAACCATTCAAAATACTGACAAAGCCGATGATTATTCCTTGATAATTTGTGATATGAATGATAATTATTCTGCTGCTGGTTTAGGTTTAAAGTGGCCAAACTACAAATCAAATGATGAAATAATTAATGCAACACCGGTACACTTGTTAAAATATAGAATTAAAGCATCTGTAAATATACAACCAAATGAGTCTGTGGATATAGAATTAGTTACTGATAAATTGATATTGAGTGTTGGTAACCATAAATTCATGGCCATGATTGTACGTCGACGCCGACTCGAAGGTATTGGTACCGGTAAGGTGAAGGATGAAATTTTAGTGACCAGGCAAGAAACTATGCCTAAGGTCTGGGATTTTATTTCTAAGTCTAAAGCTATTAAAACTAATGTTAGAAATTTCTATAGTAAATCGGGTGCTAAATATCGATACGAGATATATGCTAATGATAATTTTAGTCAGGTCCCTAATGATAAAATTGTAATACCTCTTATTGCCTATTTAAGACATGACCTTGATGAAGGAAAACTTGAATATGGATACGTTCGAGAAGAATATAACGATAGAAATCAACCAGAAGTTGATTCTCCGGTAAAGGTTCCGGTTTATAACGAAACGACTAAAAAAATGGAACTAAGTGATAAATCGTTCAGTTTACCCGATAAAGATGATGTCCCTAGATATACATCTAGTGACACACACAAAAGGTTAATACGCTATAAAACAGATAAATCTAAATTTTTGAATGGAAATAAAACTGGTATACCAAATCACTCTTTGTTTAATACAAATGGTGTTTACCCATATATTGACGGTAACTCAAAGGTTTATAGTTACGATGGTTATCACAATTTCGTATGGGACGATGTTCTTAAAACTGAACCCATGTTTACAATTTATTCGGATTCGAAAATTGGTAAGGGTATTGTTTTTAATTATCTTGATGCAAGGTTTCGTATTAACGTAACGGTTAATGAAATATTACAAAGTGATAATACGAGTACAGAAATATATAAAACGAACTATACTACATTTTCTAATAGCAAAATTCCTTTACCGGACGAGTATGATTATGACGTGATCGATAATATAGAAGAAACTAATAGGAGAATTGACGTAAGACACAGTCATCAAACCATGTGGCAAAGTGTTAATACAAATTTAGGTGCTGCTCGACATTTTTGGCAAATACTTCCATTTAATCCTAAACAACCAAAGTATACAAGTACGACTACCGTGGGTGTTAACACTCTAGTGTTTTCAGGCATTGCCTTTGACTGGGGAGACAACGACTCTTCTTATAATTATGATGATGTTTACACAGGTTCAGAAAAATTAAATAGTTTAGAATCACCCAAATTTGAAACCGGTGCATTTTCATATTCATCTTTACCAGAAAGGAGAAAGAGTGAAACCCTGTATCCGATTAACGATATAGGTGATAATCCGACAAGACCAGTCGATAGGGGGAAACGAGGTAAAAGGGCACACGAAGCTTTTAAACAGGGTCAGTATGGAAGTTCGGTATCTATAAGCGATGATATAATGGTTATTGGTGCACCAAATACGGGTAAAGGTAAAAGAATGACTTTAAAAGTAAAGGACGGTACAACTAATGTTATAGAATTTGATAGTGACGGTAAACGTAAAAACAACATACTTACTACAAAAGAAATTTACGAGTGGGAGAATTCTGGTGCTGCTTTTATAATGAAAAGAGATAGTAAAGATGGTGAGTGGTACAATATTGATATAATTAGAGGTGGTAATAATAGTGATAAAACTGGAACAGCTGTTTCGATTGATAAGGGTTACATAGCGATAACATCTCCGGGTGATCGGGATTATTACATTAGCTCCCGTAAACCCGGAAAAGATGTTATTGAATGGGCTATTGAAAATGTCGACGGTATTACCGAATCGATGTTTTATAGTGATAAAAAATATAAAACAGAGTTTACTGATGCTGAGAAAGAATCACCTTGGGAAGCTATTATAAGCTCTCCGATGAGATCTGGTGGTGGTGACGATGCATTTAGTAGACATAATGTTGGTAAAAAACAAACTATTTTATTTGGGTATAAAGATGAGAATGGTAGAAAAATATACGCAGATAAGTTCGGAGTTAGATATTTAGATGGAGATTACGATGAGGTTATAGATAAAGATAGAACGGATTTCACAGACGAAGAGAAATTAGGAGACCCTTGGAAAATGGCTTTTTATGGAATTTTGCCATGGGACATGGATAGTATGTATGATCAATACACTCATAATAAGTATAGTGGTTATAAAAATGCGAACGGTGATAGATTATGGAAACATCGTGATGGGTTTATAAGAAATATAGACATAGAAGGACCACCACTGGTTATCCCATCCGGTGTGGATACAGCCAGAGACGTATATTATTTAGACATGGGAGGATCACCAATGGTTGAAGACGTAAACGGCGAATATGTTATTAGTTTCGAAAATTTAAAACCGGAAGAAAAACAAAACCAAATTTTATATGATTTTAAAAGAAAAGTAGTTGATAGGTTTGATGATCCCAAGACAGGCGAGATGACCCCAGACTACGAAAGCATTCGGACATATACTTCTCGCGGACGCGGTTCGGTTATGTTTCTTCACGTTAATAAGTATAATGAAATTGAGTATTTTCCTGATCTAGTAATTGATGAGCACATGGGTGGTAAACCATTTTACGGTACTGGAGAAGGCGGTTTTGGGGCGAGTGTTTCGATTTGCGTTCAAAATGATGGATCTGTTCTTGCAGCAGTAGGTTCTACAAAAACCCACAGACACCTATTGTCGAAAAATGATGTTTATATATTTAAAAAATCTAGAACCGGAAAAAAATTTGTTAAAATAAAAAAGATTTTGGGGGCCGATTATTCTGAGTTTGGAGCCTCTGTTTCCATATCTGAAGGTAAAGTACTTATAGGTGCTCCGGATTACAATGAAGGTAAGGGTGCGGCTTTTATTTATTACATGAACCCAAGAAATAGTTACGATTGGGGTAGCGGAAAAATTATAACACCAAAAGAAAATGATGTTTATGATGATAACTATACTTTTAGTATATCTCTCGAAAAAGGTGATAGATTTGGTGCAAGTGTGTCTTTTAGTAACGATGTAATGGCTATAGGTGCTCCGGGTAAAAGTATATCTAAATCTAATCAGAAGCTCGAAAATGTGGGATGTGTATATATTTTTGATAAATTAAAAGATACGGAGGAGTCTAAGGGTAAATGGGCACAGAGTTTTATTTTACCATTTATAAATTCCCAATCAGAACCGAATCTAACAAGGTACGATCTTGGACGTGGGTTACCATCTCAAACTGGAAAACCCGGGTATGATTCTAGACCTGTGATAAAAACAAATGCGAATGAATACAACGCTGAAGATTATGCTAATGTTAAATGGGGCAGTGATGATGAGGATAGATGGATGGGTGGTAGTAACATGATGTTTGGTAGTTCGGTTTCTATTGACGATGGTAAATTGGTTGTCGGTGCACCGAATACGATGGTATATAACAATCGAAGTTTTGAAGGAGATGAGGCGTCGTTTACTTCTGGTAGAAATTATACAGGTAGAGTTATAACATATTCTCGTAACGCGGAGACAGGTCAATGGAGATTAGATCAAATGTATCAAGATGTACTTGGACAAGCTGAATCTATAGAAACAAAATCTAGGTTCGGTACATCTGTGGATGTAGATAGTGCTGGTAATCAGATAGCGATTGGGGTACCTGGATATACACCGTTTTATAATAGAAAAGAAAATACGGGTCGTGCAATGGTTTATAGTCTTGCTAATACTAATAGGGGCACCAGTGACCCACCAGTAAAACAATATTGTCATTCGATGGTAAGATTTGTTGATAAAGATAATACATCCGAAACCGCAAAGCAATATAACGATTCTAATTCACCCCCCAGTACTATTTTAAAAAATAATGAACGTATAGGTCCAATTGACGATGAAATTGAGTATATGACTATACACGCTTTTGGGCGAGACGCGCGATTAGGAGATGTTTGTGAAAACGTGATGCCAAATACACAACCACTACCTGCACCAACATTTACTGAAGATGTGAGTTTTCTAGATAAAAAGGTTACCTTTAAAATCACAGACATTACTAACGCGAACGATAAGTATAGTTTACAAATTGAACGCGAAGATGGAACTGTTTTAAAAACAAAAGAATTGAAGGTAGGAGAAACTTCATTTACATGGTCTCACGAAGAATCTTCGCTCGGGACATACAATTATGTTATTAAACTAATATATAAGGATAAAGTCTATAACGAAGAAGACATATTAAAGACGAGTACACACCCGTTAGAAATTAAAACTATAAAAGGTCGTTGTTTGTTAGATTGGTCGAGTTCTTCTAACTGTGGGTTGGAAAGCTGTGTAAATAGTACTACCGGTAGAAGAGGTACTACAAAGGAAGAACTGGACGCGGCATTTCGTGACAAAGACCAAAATTATTACATGGTTAGTAGCGAAAATGAGGATACATTTGACACCATGGCCAAAGCGAGAAATGCTTTAAAAAATGACAAAGCATTATTGGAAAAATATAAACAAAAAATACTAGATTTAGTAAACGGCGTGATAAAAACGAAAGAGTTCAATAGTGAATATTGGGGTTATCGGGGTAATGATAAGAATTTAACTACCGAAGAGATATATGACGATACTGGCGATCGGCAACCTTGGTTCCGGCTCGATGACGCGCGAATTACACACATATTAGTGAAACCATATGAAGTTTTAAAAACGAACCCTCAGTCGGTGGGTATTGAAAGGTATTGTAGGAGTAATAAGTCGTCATCACTGTGTAAACCTGTACGTAACGACCCTAGAAAATTCTTTTTTGTACTTTATTTTCGGATCAAAACTCGATACTCTGTAAGACATTTAGATAGTGATTGTAACGCTGCGACTTGGGTTACTCAGGAATCACCGGAACCAATCATTGATATTAATACCAATGGAAAAGCAGAAGAAATTGTTCGTGATGACGATGACGATGATTCCTCTTCGCTAGCACTACCGCCACCACCGCCACCACCACGAACAAGAGGAGGAAGATGAAATTAAAATAATTAGTAATAATAGTACAAGATGTTTTTGATTCTTATGATGTGTTGTTGTTTACTTTCACTTGTAATCGCCGGTGCATATTTTTATAAAAACCGTGGTGAATTTACAGCTGAAATAATACCAATGAATCTTATCGAAACTTTTAATCCCGCCGAAGCTTCAGGACGATCGGGTGCTGTTAAAACTGATGACTATACAGCCTTATCTAAAAATGTTGATGTCGGTATAAAGTTTGAAAATACACAAGACGGTTTAGATATAGATGAAATTATTGCTCGTCGGTACATAGACGATGTAAAGAAACAGGAAAAGACTATTAAGAAAACGGACGAACCAAAAATGTTCAAAGAGAACGCGGTTAGTAAAATTGTTTTTAGTGGTAAAGATAGTGAAGGTATCAATGCCGTTGGTGAAAATAAAGTAAAACTATTTTATAAACAAAAAATTACGGGTGTTGAAATGGAATTAACACCTAAGGATATAGCTCCTATACCAATTGATGAAAAAGAATTGGAAGAAACGCTTGGGTTACAAGAAAAGAAAGTCGTTTTGTTAGAACCATCTCTTTCGAAGGATCAAGGTAAGACAACTGAAATTAGTCAAGACTTTGTAAATAAAGGGTACTATATGTTTTTTGACGGTGCCGGTAAACTAGAAGATTTGCTTGGTGATGATGTTATTGGTACTGACGATGAGTACCATAGGGTTAGACTTGTACCTGCTACACGAAACGGTGATAATTCACAATTTAAAATTGTGAGAAAAGGTGACGGTACAGATGATATTAAGGATAAATTTCTTGGGTACGTTGATCCCGATAGTACTACTTTACCGCGCGAAGTTAGTCTTTTGGAAGACGAAACTAAATCTATAGTATGGGAAATACTGGAAGGTTCAAAAACTGATTATATACGTCTTAGACCTGCGGGTAACGAAGGCGAATTCTTAATGTACGATATGCGAGATGATGTATCGGCTAATCACAAATTTGTAATTCAAAATATAGCGACCATGACTGGTCTTACATATAAATGTAATTATCAATCCATGGATATTTTGTTATCAGAAAATGAAAGTCAAACTGAACTTATCAAGTGTGTAGTTTAAATTAATAATTCACACATTTTTACTTTTGATCGAGGTAAACATGTTTGAAAATAAAAATAAAAATGTATAATATAAATAAACATGGAAAGAAAATATATTTACGGTGGCGTGGCACTTGTTGTTATTATTTTTATTCTGTTTTTGATTATGAGAAAAAAAGGAACTGATTCCTCTTCCTCACCCAGTGATACCACTGTCGGACCAACCATTGAGGTCAATGATTTACAGGCTACACAAACCCCGGATAAATCTGATAATACAGTTGAAAATACTAAAACTGAATCGTATATGATTCAAACGAGTGAGGGGTACGCAAATGAAGGTAATTTCGATGATAAGGAGCTTTCTAAGAACATTAAATTAAAATTAACGTGGAATAACGGTGGTGGTTGGGATGAGATTTCGAAAATTATAATTAAATGGGAACAGGAAGTAACTGACGAAACTGACGAAACTAAAACGAAAAACGTGGAAAGAATGAGACATACAATACAAAAAGCTGCCTCTGAGAATGCTAAATATTTTACCCAATATGAATCTGGTCTTACTCATACATTTCAAGCTAATAAAGATGCTACTGGAAACGATGTCGCTACCGATAAAAAGTTTAGCGCCGTTGGTAAAAACATGATTCACGTTTACTATGTTGACAAAGATAGCAATGAAGTTAGATTAACGGGTGACGATGTACCATCTTATACGGTTACGGTCGATATGCTTTCAGCAACAAAAGATTTATTATCTGCTAAGACATTTACTTATAGACCTACAACCGGTACTGCGGAGATAGATGCAACTATAACTGAAACTGAATATTACCTGTATAACAATGCAATTAAAAAAGATATGATTAAACTTATTAGTAAAGATAAAAAAGAAGGTAAAGTTGTTTTATTACCCGAAGGTGAAAGTGCGGCTAATAGTACGGTTCGTTTAAAAGTGAACCTTGATGCGGCCGCTAGTGAAGATGTTACTGCTGGAGACAAGCATTTTCTTAAGCGTGACAATGCAGGGCTCATAAAAATTGAAAAGGTAGATGATAATACCGACTTTGATGATCCATATAAATTTGAAGTTGTTGCTGGTAGCGAAGACAAATATATACGATTAAGGCAATTAGGAAACGGTAATAAGGATAAATTTATGATGGTTGATTTTAATAATGATAAAACATTAAAAATTCAAACTTATACTCAGATCGACGATGCCTGTACTGCTAAATCTTTAGACTTTCTTCTTTCTGCATCAAAACAAGATATAACTGATTGCAGTGGTGATACTACTGTTGATGGTAGTATTAGTAGTGATTAAAGAAAACCTAAGTTAATACTATATAAAGTAAAAAATAATTATTATAATAAAAATGACGAGTGTATCTACTAATAAAAATATCGACGTCATTCGTGATAATAACGTCTTAATGGAATACGTTGGTAATACTACAAATGAAATGAAACAAATGCTTTTAAAATTTATGGAGGAGTCTGCGCGAAGAGATTCTGAATCGTCAAAATTAATTACCCACTTAACCAATGAAGTAAATATTTTGAAAGAAGAATCTGTTAAGACTAATATATTGCTTGAGAGTATGAAAGAGAAGCTTGAAAAACTTGAAAATCCAAAAAGTGGTGTAAAAAAGAAACCCCGTGATGAATCTACTCGAGTTCAGTGTTCGTGTTTTACGACTAAAGGTACACGGTGTACTCGATTTGTTTATGGCGGTGAAACTATGTGTGTAATGCATAAAAGAATGCAGAACAAAAAAGATTCGGATAAACCCGTGGTTAATGAAGTTAGTAAAACAGGGGAAACAAACGAAAAATCGAATGGTAAAAAAGTGGTAAAAAGGGGTAAAAAGTCGAGTGGTAAAAAAACTAAAGACCCACCACCTATGCATAATCACGAACCAGGTGAAGTACCAAAGGAGCCGTGTTCTCTGTGTGAGTCACACGGTGATATATTCGATCCAACTTTACCAGATCACGAATTTACTGGAACTATTGTTGATGGTAAAACATTGGAAGAACGATTAAGGATTGCTATTGAGGAAGAGGAAAACGAAAGTAATATTACTTCAAATACACATTCTACTATGAGTGTTGAACCCGAAAAAAAGTCATGGGCGGATATGGCAGATGAGGACGATGGTATGATATAAATACCCACTTTTAATAAAATTGACAATAACGATGTTTAGAAAATAGAATATTTTAATATATAATAATAAATGACGACA
>CEOR01016931.1_pt1 | contig 20450 bp, 32 predicted proteins | sample 530661 | NCBI WGS metagenome assembly CEOR01 (sample SAMEA2620836, study PRJEB7988) | marine metagenome | biome: marine biome (ENVO:00000447); feature: deep chlorophyll maximum layer (ENVO:xxxxxxxx); material: "saline water (ENVO:00002010), including plankton (ENVO:xxxxxxxx)" | depth 65 m
TGAAATAGATATTAGTAAATAAAATAAATAAATAAATCATTTATTTATTTATAATATATATATGAGTGAAATTTTCAAAAATTTTCGATAAGTGTTTAAAATGACGGTAAACATGAACTGTATTTTAAACCAATATTTTCTATAATTTATGTCTAAATTTTACAGAATATTCTTCGTATTCTTTCAAAATATTTTCATATTTTTGTTTATATTCGACTAATTTCCTAGATGAATGTGATAAAGAACTATCGAGACTTTCGAAATTTCCTAAGTTTATACTATCTGATATATGTGTGTTATATTTCAGTGATATTTCATCTAAAGCATCTAATATTTCATCGGCAAATTTTATACCTTCAATAATGTGTTTACGAACGTGTTTGTTTGGTGGTAACTTATTTTCCATAGTGAGTATATAATATAATAAAATTAAATTATTAACTAAGTTTAAGTATGTGGATGTTATTGTGTAGACCAATAGTTATTCCTTTAAAAGCTCCAGAACAAACCATGGTTAGTACTGATATGTGTAAAATTGTAACAGTTTCTCCTACGAACAACAAGGATAGGTATGTTATAGATATACAAGATATACCCGAAATAAAAATCACTCCACCAGATGAACAATAAAAGATACATAAATAATTATAAATAGTTTAAAATTTATAATTTAAAGAGGTAAACTGTTTAAATTATAAATGGTAAAGGAGTATGCCGAAACCGTATACAAAAACCTTGGTCCCGGCTATAGCGAGTCTGTATATCATAAGGCACTTGAAGTCTTACTTCGACAAAACGATATACCATACGAAACGGAAAGAATAGTTCCCATAGAATTTATGGGGCATAATGTAGGTAATTTACGCGCGGATTTGATTTTGAACAGTGAAATCGTGCTCGAACTCAAAGCCGTGAAGAATATGACTGATGTAATGGTAACTCAAGCACAAAATTACTTGAAACTTACAGGGTTAAAACATTCGTACCTTATAAATTTCCCACCAACACAAAACGTTGAGTTAGAAATTAGGTATGTTACTTTAGATTAAAATTGTTTTTCAAGTTTATTAAATAAATTTTTCCATTTTTGGAAGTTACTTTTTGTACCACCTTTATTTGGATGTTTTTGTAACGCGCCTTTTTTGTATATCTTTTTCAAATTTGAAAGTGTTTTTGCATTTTTGAGTTGTTGTTCTAATGTTTTTGGTTTCTTAGCAGCTTCTTCTTTTGCTTTCTTTTCAGCAGCTTCTTTTTTTCTTCTATTTTCATTTCTTTTTTGCGCGGCTTTTAATTTTTCATTTTCTTTGCGCTGTCTTTCACTTATTCGAGGTGATTGTCTTCTCATGGGTGAAGGTGACCCAACCCCAAACCTAAATGGACTAGACGGAGGTGTAACTCTAAATCTATTTTGATACTCGTTTGAGTTTCTAGCTGGACTTGTATAATTGTAGTATTTTGCATAAGTACTGTACTTTACTGGTGTAGGCTTTCGCTTCCTCGTGTTTTTGTATGTAACTTCTGGAGATCTTGCGTAGTATTCATTGTTATGATGCGGTACTGATCGACTATTACTCGAGCTCATTAATATAAATTATATTATTTTTTATCCTCCTTTTCCACCTGGTTCATTAAATACATAATAGGTATCATTTGGTATATTTTTTTCCATTCACTTTTGGAATTTTCATAGTATGTCTTGGGGTCCTTAAGACCTTCATTTATAATTTCGTTTATCTTTTCTGTGTAGAACCTGATTTCTTCTAAACAGAAATTGTAATACGGATCGTTCATTACCTATTATGAAACGCGTTTCTTTAATTATTTATTTTTTGGAAGTTTTCTTTTTTGGTGATTTCTTTTTCGATGGTGTTACCATAGTTTTAACATTTTTTGTCGATTTTCTGAGTGTATTTGCCATATTTTTTTGGGTTCGCGTGAGAGCTTTCCCTTCCTTTTGGAGCTGATTAAGAATGGCCGACAAAGCTTTTCTGAATTCTTTATCGGCTTGCATTTTTTATATTAAACGATATTTTATTTTCTCGCTTTTAATACTCTTATAGCAGCGTTAATTATATTCATTTCTTTTTGAAGACCCTGTTTTTTATTAAGTAATTTTGCGATTCTCAAATTAGTTCTATTAACTGGTTTACGCACAGTTGTGGTAGGTTTACGACGCGTTTTTTTACCCGATATCACTGGACTATTTGCACTTGTGTTACTGTTATTGTTATTGGTATTTTTCTGTAATTTTTTCGAATTGTTATTACGAACTGGAAATGCGTTCATTTATTTTATACTGATATTTTTTATATGGTTGGTATATATTCCCACATCAAAGTTTCGCACATTTTTTTCCATATAACATCCTGTTGATATAATTTTTCTTTTGATTTTAAGAGTGGAAAATATTTTAAGTATTTATCTTCACTCAAAAGTTCACAAAATTTATAGAGAACGTATGAGTAACTTAAGAAATTTTTACGTTCAGATGGGCAATTATCATCGAACGGTTTTTGTATATCTTTGAACATGATTCGTAATTTTTCTTCGAGTTCTTGTGGCATTTTCGGCGGTGATAAACCACTCAAAATATTTGTTATGTAAGGTACGTGTTCGTAATACTTATTGAGTTTTAGTTTTTTTAAGAGACTTCGAACTCGTGCATGTGTAATTTCTTCGACGGCTTTTATTTTTATTTTTTTCAGTTCGTTACGTAATTGATCTATAACGTCGGTAGGTATATTAGTAGTTTCTTGTGCCTGAAACTGTGATAACCATTCGTTAAAATGATTTTCTCTTTTGTATGAATAATTCACAATTTTTTCTGACGTTTCCTGTTCTTCTCTATAGGTTAATTCTTCGCTTATAAGTGATGCTATTATTAACCCACACGATTCACACACGAGATCACTTGTATCTCTTAGATGGTACACTGTACTCCCGGGACAATTGGGACACTCTTCCTTCTTTTTAATAACTGGTCTATCGACATTGACTTTTTCGACATCGGCGAGATAATCGTTGAATATATCTTTTCTCTGTAAACCAACCGTTTCTTTACAATTGAATATATTGTCAGTAGAACTTTCTATTTTTGAATCACATGTATATTGATTCATATATGGCATACACTGTATAATGTATTGTGACATCTCAGTTTCGTATTCACTTTTTTTACCTGGGTCATTTTTTATTAGTTCTTTCCAATTTTCAATTTTGTTGTTATACCTACTTAAAAAATTACCTTCCATATAATAACTATATATAATGGTATTCAATCTTTTAACTAATGTTATTATTTGGGTATACGACACGTTAAAATCTGTAAGGGGTAAACCTGATTATACGATTATAGACACGTCCATGGAATATTACACAAATGAAATTATACCAGACGAAGATACATTAGATGATTTTTGGATCGAAGAGTATGATGAATGGGATGGTTCTATGATGTCGCATTACAAATCACTTAATGATATAGATTATAGAAATACAAAAATACCTGAAAATATTGAAAAAGTAGTTATTCGGATAAAATATTGGTACAGAGATAAAATGTACAAATACTTAACGTACGATATGAACCATGAATGGCCACCCGAAAAAACAAGTGGTATTGTGTTTAACATGCCACTCTCGAGTGCACATTTGCTTGATTCGCATGATAAACCTGTGAAAGACTTGTTAAATAAGATTAGAAGATACGCTGGACCAAGGTCTGATTTTCATAATCAGAAAGTTATGGTTAAGGATATGTTATATTATGATGACGAAACATTAAAAGAAGATTATCCTACGATACGTTTAAAAAATATTATAGGGTTTGTAAAAAATGTAGATACCGCTTCATCGTATATTACTGATTTTCGGATACCTTAGTTGCCAAATAAAATTTCAAGTCGCCTAAATTTGCGACATTATACTTTAAAATTAAAAACCTATTTTGGTCTTCTTGCATAATTTGGACTGTGGAACACATTCCCGTTGCTTTTGTAAAAATGTTCATGTATCGAAGTGAATATACACCTGATATTTCAGGACTTTCTTCTATACATTGAATTGTAGTTTCTTGATTTGCAAAATCACCGGAACAATATAATTTCAAAGTATTTCCTGTTCTTGTTATTTCGATATCGTTACCTATATTGAACATGTCTCTACATATTCGTTGAAAATCGGAAGATGACATGGGTGTTATAGTTGTCATATTCATGGAAGGTACTTCAATTTGATTTTCATTTATGTCGAGAAGTTTTAAGTCGAACTTCGTACACGTTTTCTTTACTTCACTGTGTATTTCTATGTGCATATATTCTCTACAATCTATTGATAGTATAAGAACATCCGTGTTTGATATGGATTTAAGAAGTTTAAATGTATTTGATACATTTATACCGGCTATGATTTCCTGTTCACATGTGTATTCTTCAAAATTATCGGCCGATAAGAACATATCTACGAGAGATGTTCTCGCTGTATCGAGTGTGACTATATACATTCCATCCGGTTTGAAATATATATTAACATCATTTAGTATATCTTTGAGTACTTCAAAGGTTGATTTAATAGCAGAAGCCTGTATAGTAGCTAACCTCATTTAGGTTTAAAGTGTATTCATTTCTTTATATTAATTTTTAGTTTCCTGTGTATGCGAAGTATACGCTTCGCTAACACTTTTGTTTATTTTTTCTTCGAGTTCGGCTGTCATAGCGGGCTGTAAAGAAACTCCGTAACTATCGATACCAAACATTTCGTTCGTATTCTCACCCCCGTCTAAGGTTGTCATATTACAATCACCAAACCCACACATTTCGAGTTCTTTTACCGGTAATAACGATTCTAACCAGTTTTTAATTTCGTTACCTACTAACAGTTTACCGTTTTTAGTTAACATTGTTGGTACCCTGCTTATTTTATTTTTGTATTGAGGGGGGATACCACGTTCATTAATGTTGTGGTAAGATACAATATTTTTCAATTGGTCATTTTTCTGTATATAATCAATTATATCTAAACTATGGTTACAATGTGGACTGTATATCAAAAGTGACATTCTAAAATTATATAGTAAAAAAATAACGTGATAAAATCACAACATTACTAAAAAATAAAAATAACATTTAATACTAAATGAATAAGATCATTGCTGTTATAGTCTTTCTCCTGATAGTATTATACGTATCCAGGAGAGAAGAGAAATATGGTGGTAAAAATGAATTGTTTGAATCCGATGAACCCATTCGGTTAGCTGAATATGAACAGGTTAAGGAAGCTATAGTAATAACACATGATCTCATGAATGAAATCATTTTACAAGCAAATAAAGCTATTTCTAAAAGAACGGGTTTGTGTACTTACATTATTGAAACAACCAGTATGAAATTATATAAACACAAAAAATCCGGTGGTAAACTTTTTAGATGTATGTTTATGGTAGTAAAATATGGTAACAAGGGTTTTGATTTTGGGTTTTCTATAGCCGTTGATATTCGGGTTATAAACGAAGGTCCTCGTATAGAAACTCCCGGTGTCGGACAAAAAACACAAGATATTATGGAAACTACAGAAAAAAACATTGAATCAATTCTCGATAAGGGTATAGAAAACTTGAATGAAATAGAATTGATTAGGCTTAGGAAGGATCAAAAAAATTTAGATAAATTTCGGTCCGCGAGTAAGGTTAAAATCGATGATAAACCAGAGGTTGCTATATTATCTATACGTTCCCAACCAATTGATATACTTTTACCAGAGAATGATAAACCTTTTATTAACCCAACAAAACCTCAGGAATTTGAAGATTATTTACGTGTAAAGGGTAACGAAATAGAATATATTAAGAATACGGATTTGATACAAAAACAAGTGACTAGTGCAGAGGAAATGTATGGTACTCTTAAAAAGGTTGAAGTCCCTGTAATACCACAAAAAAGGGCTGGTCCTGGTTTGATTGAAAAACTGAGTGATACTATGAAAAAAAATAAATTAGCGTTATTGTAATGATCAGTATAGATGATATATCAAAAATAGCTGAAAAAAGAAACAAACTGAAAAAAGAAACCTATACGAAAATATACGAACAGATAACTAAGAGAATAAGACAATCTGTTGATATGGGTCAAAAATATCTATTTGCACAAATACCTTCATATGTTATGGGGTATCCGCAATTTGATAGATTAAAAGCGATGCAATATATCATTAGACAGTTTCAGATAGGTGGTTTTATGGTCCAGGTCGTTGGTGAGTATGAAATATGTATATCTTGGAGACCTACAAAAAAGAATAAATCTCGAGGAGATCAAAATACTCAAGAAGATGAATCGTGTGAAGATTTTCCAACGCTTGTAAATTTAAAAAAAGCTGCAAATAAATACAGGACAGCGCGATAATTAGTTCATAAAAAAATTCCCCTTTATCATAAATGGATAACCTTAACATACTCGTAGAAGCTAAAAGAGAATATCTCGGACAGCTTTGTATTCTCATGTGCCCGGTTATGATAGAGACGTTTGAAGAAATGTATGATGAAGCATACAAATTATCTAAGGGAAGAAAGGTTCTTGTAATGTACCAAAAACTTCTCAAAGAAGTGCCTAATTGGAGTGATGCTATGTCGAAACAACATTCCGATAACATAGCGAATAGATGTGCGTGGTTTAATGATTTACTTGCTGCAGTTTTTGTAAGCTGTGTAAAAATATTGTCAGCTGTTCGATTAAGCAAAGATAACAAAAAAATATCACTGAAACTTCCTACTAATGAAGTGTTCATTCAAATGTGTTATAACAAGGCCGCGGAATCCCTCTATAACGATCCTTACATATACCACGAAGAACAAAACGAACATTCGAGGAATGATAAACTTTTTGAACGTTTTTCAATGTGTATAGAAAATGCTGTAAAAGAACTTATCCCTGTTCAACAAATTTTACAAACTTACATGTCTCAAACACAAGAAGGACAAGATTTGGATTTGGGCGATGCTGAAGTCGGTGATTCTGAAGACCCAGAACTTCTCGAAGGTGATCAGGAAGAAGTGACTAATGAACCATTCGAAGGTGGTGGTGATATGCAAAACGAAATGCCCATGGAAGGTGAACAACAACAGGATGATATGGGTATGAATATGGGTGAAGAACAACAGGAACAGCCTATGGAAATACCCGAAAGTGAAGAACCCATGGAAACTAACATGGAACAACAATCGTCTTCTTTTTACGATAACGAATTCAAAACTATAAATACAAGTGATAGAAGACCTGTACAAAATCCTGAAGAAGGTGTTTTATTTTCAGATGCACCCGATGCTCATAGAAAAAAACCTCAATTATATTAAATGGAGTTTGAAGACTATTTAAGAGACCCAGCGTGGGCCGGTATAATTGCCGGTTCTATTACAGCAGGATACATACATTTTAAAGCAAAATTAAATAATGAAGGTAAGCTCGCTATGAGTGCATACACAAAACCAGCTGCACTTGTTGCTATATTAGTTTTTTTTATAGTGTCTAACGGTTTGGGTAAGAAAGAGACTATATCATCTGAACCATTTTAAATATAACTTAAAGATAGTATTACTATACTTATTACAAAAATGACTTCGGTAACAGCTTTCAATGAAATGATGAGTCAATTCATTGACGAATTGCAGCAAACTTTCCCAGAAGAGAAAGGTTTGAAAAAATGTAGATCTGCATTCGATCTTATGAAAGATACTAACCCAAGACTAGTTGTTGACGGTTTCATGTCTAATGTAATGCCTTATGCGGATAAAATTTCGTCAAAGGATGAAACATTTTTTATTGAAGAATCTAAAAATCTTGATTTTATGAAAGGTGTGAATTTAGAAAAACATTGGGGAGGGTGTTCTCAAAAAACAAAAGATGCTATCTGGCAATACATACAAACGTTGTATATGCTTGGTACAACTATCAAAACTATACCAGCCGACACACTTAATATGATTGAAAAGGTTGCCAAGCAATGTGCAGATAGTATGGGCGATGATGCAGGTAACATGAACGAAGAGCAACTTATGAAAACCATGCAGGGTATGCTCGGTGGAATGTTAGGCAACGGTAAAAAATAAACTCCTATTATATAAATGACATCGTGGTTCGACGATCCTAAACAGCTTATTCGTACAGATAAAGTTTTAAATTTTTGGCCATCCAGTACACAATCATCAGAAGAACGTGTAAATTCGGCAGCACGTTTTATAATTTATGCGACATGTATAATCTATTTAATCAAAAGAGACGTGCGTATATTTGTTATAGGTGGTACAGCACTAGGCGTACTTTACATAATGGAAAAATCTAATATGGTTAAAGAATCTCTTAACAGAGGTAAACAACCAGAATATAAATACGGTCAGTGTCAATTACCAACAAAAGATAACCCCATGGGAAATGTTCTCATGTCTGAATTTGGTGATAGACCAGATAGACCATCAGCTTGTTATTACCCAACCGTGAAAACAAGTGTTAATAATTTAGTCACAGACGGTGTTAAATATGGACCAGCTCGTTCGAGATCATCTGCCCCGGAACATCACAGAAATGCTATGTCTAGGCAATTTGTAACTGTCCCAGACGTTGCGTTAACGGCCGATTCGCATTATGAGTTTATTCATGGGAAGAGAGAACCAACGTGTAGACAAAACCCACTTTTATGTAACCCAGATGCAAGAGGGGCACAGCTCGAAGCGTTTAGAGGTTTAGATCCAGACGGAGATTCTCGCGTTCATGGAAGTAGAGCGCCAGCTACATTTTCACCTTAAATATGTTTTTTAGTTATTAGTAGATACTCGATTTGCTTAAACAAAATCTTTTGTAATAGTAAATGGCGTACCAACTCCAACCAGGATTGAAAATAGTCCAAGATAAAGCTATCCCAACTACGTGTGCAACTGAAGAGGTTTTTGTATATCCTCAGCCCAGTACATTGAATTATGGTTCTGCGAGACCAAATACCATGTTATACGGAACTGCTCCATATATGGCAGGTAAAGGGTCTCCAGCTCAACATATAGAAGTGAGCGACGCGCTTCGTCCACAATCAACTACACGATTTAACAAGGTTTTAGCGAAGACTTATGAAAAGAATTTCCACCCACTTCAACATGTCGAGTGTAAAGTTCCACTCAGAACTCAAAGTTATGAACCTGCGAGTACACGAGCCGATGTACAAAATGGTATGTTTGGTAAAAGGTACATGAATAAAAATGTTAATAAGAAATAAGAATGGCTGACCCATTATCGATTTTTGCTATAGCAGGATTAGTTTATGCCGGTCGTAAACTTAGTAAAAACTCAGAAGAACAATACACTCTTCAAGGTGCTCAGATAGCAGACCAAGTTGACGTTAGACCAGAATCTGATAGAAATTTAATGATAGAAGATGAATTTTTAGGACAAACTTCACCTCTAGTTGAATCTGAATATAGCTCTAAAACGGAAGTTTCGTCGTTCGGTGATGTATCTCAACAAGGTAGATCGTCGGGTGGTGAAGTTTTGGAAATGAGAAATAGAATGTATGATGGAGGAATTATGAATAATCTTTCACCAGTTGAAAGAACAAATGTAGGACCCGCTCTCGGTGTTGGACCAAATGTACCCGCTATGGGCGGACATCACCAACTTTTCCGTATTAACCCAGAAAATGTTGGTGCGTATAAATTGACAACTTTACCAGGCAGAAGTGGTCCCGCCTTTGACGGTAAAGGTGGTCGACGAGGTATTGCAGGAGAATTGGCTCACAATAGACCAGAGAAAACTGCATATCTCCCAGATCGTCTTCCAAATGCAGGTGGGAGAGCACAAGGCTTTTCGGGTAGAACAACACGAGCTGAACACGAACGAACAAAAAGAACAACAAACAGATCGGAAACCGGTTCTCGAACCGATACACTTTCTACAGCCTCGGCAAAAAGAGCAGTTTCGGCACTTACACGAGCTGCTGAACCAACGAGGAACAAGAAGGATGGTAATATGGAAGCTTACCAATATCAAAACAACCCAGCGCCAGGTATTCATAAATTCAGTCACGGTTACTTGAATTCTCCAGGTTCTAAAATTGGTGAAAAGCGTGTATATGGGGATGCATATACAGCGGGTGAACTTAGTAAGTACGGATTTAGACCAGATGACAGAAGAGGTAAGGCGGGTCGTGCAGCTGGTCCAGGTCGTATGAATGTTCGCGCCGATCCACTTAACCAAGGTGGTATGGTTACGAGTGTTCGTTCGGATACAACGCGCATAGATGGTCGAGTGAACTCACCAGACGGTGGTTGGACTCAACATTATAAAAATAACGATTATCATCAATTCAACGCTTATAAGGGTAATGCCAATCCTAATACTACCCAGGCCGGTTTGGCAGTCGCTAAAAGACAACTCCAAAATAACCCTCTTTCGCATAGTCTTTGTTAATTATTTTTGAATTATTAAGTTAAAACTCTCATTAAAATAATACTCCGTTATTTTAATGAAGGTACATACCTTAGATATAGATAGTGGAGAACGCGACCCTGTATCTTATCCTAATCCAAGTGATTATGTTGTTAATTTAAAAACTCCTATTTACAATGTTAGTAAAATATCGTTAATATCAGCGCGTATTCATAATAGTCAGTATCTCGTAAACGATAGAAATAATACGTTCACTATTAATAGTTCATCTACTAATTATGATATAACAATACCAAACGGAAACTACGATGGTAAAGATTTAGCTTCTAATGTTATTGTTAATTCGAATGGTATGTTAACTACATCATCATACGATAAAGATACGAATGCTATAACGTTTGAGGGTCCAAACCAATTTAGTTTTGATTTCTACAATGGTACAAACGGGTATAAATCGAGTGTGAGTGGTAGAACAACGCCACACGATGTGTTAGGTTTAACCGCGAGTAATGTATTTTCTACATCTACTTCACCATATACACTTGAAACTGGTAGTATTAATTTACAAGGTGCAGATGCTATTATAGTTAAACTGAGTAGTGGTTCTGATGATTTTAATAAATCTATATTTTCAGATTTACCTTTTTATACCGGCCGGATACTTTTGTGCGGTGACGTTATAAATTATTCGGGCGTGGACGATGCGGTAGAACACAATTTTGATTCGGGTAAACACAAAACGATTTCGAAGTTACGTGTTCAGTTTTATTATAGTAGTAATAATCGTTTAATACCATACAATTTTAGAAACGCAAATCATATACTAAAACTTGCTGTTACATGTTCGACTGATAAATTTGTTAATATACCTAGATTAACTACGGAAGAAACTGCGGAAGAAACCATGACTGAGTCTTTGAAAACACCTATGAATATCCTCGAAAAAGAAGAAGAGGATAGTCATAAATGGGATGCATTTATATCTATATTTTTGTTAGTTTCCATGGGAATATTTTTATTACTTATAATTAAAAAACCCCAAAAAGTTACTTCGTAATGGCGAAGACTGGTTGTTGTGGTCTTTGGACCTTGGAAGACACTCTGGAGATCGCCAAGTAGACGAAGATAGACAAGAGAGTCGTAAACAAGGCTGTGAGCGTGTAGTTCATACCGCCGTTCTTGTTAACCTTGACAACTTGGTTGACGACCCATCTCACCAAATCGACCCACGAGAGGGCGGCGGCGAATGAGAAACCCGCAACAATGGCGTTGAGGGATTGACCTTCGAGTTCACGAGCGACGAGCATAGCAGTTTCTTGAGCAGACATTTTTTATACTATAAATATAGATTTTATTCTGGGAATAAAGTATCCTCAAATAAAATCTTCTTGTATTTTTTTGTATTTTTTAAGTATCCTCTAAGCATTTTGATTTTACCATTGTGTCCTGATAAACTACTACTAGATTCTGATTCGGTTTCCGATTCGGTATCTGATTCGGATAATTCACTCTCACTATCTGAACTATCACCTGTTATTTTAAAATACTTCGTTTCGATATCAGAACCATCTAAATTAGAGGTGTTCATTACTATCTATAGCATTTTTTAACATCTGTTCTGTCGGATTTTTCGGCACCCAATCGTTCCAATTGTCGTATGCCATGTTTATTTTAACATATTTGTATTCACGACCCGAATACCTTGTGAATTCAATATCTTCTTCATCTTCATCGATAATTTCGAGTTCATCTTCTAAATTGTCACTATCGGAGTCTTCTTCGTATATTTCTGGAAAGTGTGATCCTAACTTCTTACCAACTTCGTGCATGGCGCAGTATTTCATGGCATATTCCATATCTTCACCTAGAAGCGTATCCCGTCCACACGCCTTTGCGTACCCTGCTGCAAGTACCATTGCCTTTTCTAAAATTGGTTGTATAACATCTAGTGCAGAATCCTGTAATTGTTCTTGTAGGAGTAAAGTTGCTTCATTTTCTTTTTGAATTGACATTTTAGTAGAGTAATTTTGCAATACCGTTCTCCACTTGGAGTATATTATAACTTTGTGCCAAAACTCTAAGTTCTCTTTCTAGATCCTGATCTGGTAATGTTGTAAGTTTAAGTATCTGGTCTTTAATTAAACTAAAATTGATTTGACCTGTTGGGTACCAACGTTCAGGTTCTAAGGCAAAACTATACGAATAATATCTCCTACAAAGTTGCGTTCTCGTATGGTGTACACCACTTTGAACCGCGCGTAAATTTATAATCTCACCGGATGCTCCACTAATAACATCGGTATCGTCCAATGTTAAAGAAAGATTTTGTAAATGCTCTTGATTCGTATATAAGTTAGTAGCAGCATATACTTGGTGTTCTGAATCGTAATCAAAATTAGTAACCATCCAACTGTTCACTGTTTTTTTCATTCTTTGTATTATAAAAAAGAGTTCCTTTACGGGATGTTTAAAATCAAGTCTGTGCGTTGTATGTACTAAATTGTTATTATTTGCATCTTGGGGTATTCTATTCTTAACTTCTTGAATTTGTGTAATTGCATAATTTATCTTTTTAGATTTTATCTTATCCTTTTCGTCTTGTACTAACGACACCATTTCGGTCGTTATTTTCATGTCCTTAATGAGACCTTTTGTTGTTACAAGATCACCTGTATAAAATACGTAGTCTGGATCTGAAGTTTTATACCCTATAATACAATCACTACGTTCTCTAAGTTTAATAACAATTTCAATTTCCTGTTTATCTATCGCAAATACCGGAATGGCAAGTTCGGGATTATTGTAAAAGTAAAAAGGAATATCGACGAAAAATTTTTGGTTAGATGTAGCGTTTCCTAAATATCCTGCTATACTTGGATGACGACATCGTGTACCTGATAATTCACCCGGTGGTTTGCCAATAAGTTTACCAAGGTTTTCTTGTTTTGTATGTGATACGTAATTATCGAAATAAATTGCTAAAAAATCACTTGGTATTCTTTGAATTGTTTTACCGCCAATTAATATTTCTGCATACTCAATAATAGCGTGTCCTATAGACTCGACGTAACCTAATCCTGTAGCCCAACTCACTAGGTTTTGTTGTATGTTAGATAATTCAAATTTCAAACTCACGGTTTTGAGAAGATCACCTTGATCTTGTGGTATGGTACACCTTATAGTGTTACCAAATTCCATTTCACCTTCCACGTCTAAATCTTTAAAAAAAGGTGCAAAGTTAGTATGTTTTTGAAAATTTTTTACGAAGTATGTGTATTCTGGATCATCCGTAAAAAAGGCGTCCTGTGGACCAGATATTTCTAATTGAACACGACCAGCCATTACTAGTATAACTCACTAAAATTTTAAACCACCAAGTCCGCTTTCTATTCTTAAAACGTTATAGTTCACTGCATATACATACACTTTGTGACCAAAATTAGCGTTTGGGGTATCGAGTTCTATTTCTATTAAATTGTGTGCGATTCTACTCATATTAACTTGTCCCGTAGGGTAATACGTTTCGGGATTCATTGAAAAACTATATACACCGAAATTACCGTCCGTTATTCCCGTGTAATATTTCAATGGTTGTTCGTAACATAACATTAAAGTATCTGCGTCGATGATTGTATTATTGTTAAATTTCATTGTAACTTGTTTTATTGTTTCGTATTTATGTACATCGTCACTAATCGCTACAAAAAACATTTCTTTTACCGGGTGTTTAAAATTTAACATACCTGCTTTTTTAGATACACCCGGGTTAAACTTAAATTGTGACATTTGAATTTGTGTCATAACGTATTCGATTGGTCGTGTTGATAAGAAACTTTTTTCGTTTTCGGTTATGAAAAAGAAATCGGAAACCAACGATACTTTTTTGATTGATGTTGAAACACCCGACGGTGGATCTGATATAGTACCATTAGATCTCGTGTATGATATAGTAACATCTTCCATTTTTTTAAACTTTAATTCGATTTGAACTTGTTGTTTAGTTAGAGCACATACAGGAAGTGCTAAACTTGGATGTCTTAAGAAGTAAAAGGGTAATAAAATACTATAATCCCAGTCCTGTGTTACGTTGATGTAATTTCCGTGTGCAGATAAGAAGTAAAGTGTTTGTTTTATATCATCTTCGTTACTGTGTATATTGTTATACATGTGTATGTAATCCCCCGTTAAACGTTGGATAGTTTGACCACCGATACGTAAATCGGCGTAGTCTATTATCTGAGCGGCTATAGATTCCCTGTAACTTACTATTTTAATGTCTATTTGACCACCCATACCGGTATGGTTCTCACAATAATAGTATAAATTTGATGGTGTACTCGAACTATATGACGGTGTAAAAGTAACCGTAGATGTACTCGGGTTCGTAACATCTGTTGTATAATCTCCAAACAGTGGTACACTAAATCTATAAACTTCACCACTAGATTGTCTCAGAGATACTTTACCGGGGTACGTTGTAGTATCAATAACAGTTGGGAAATTATCACTTGTATCATTATCAGACCAGGTAAATGGATCTACTTTTAAAACCCGTATCGTATTGGTTGTTGCTGTTGTATTAAGCCAGTCGTTCGCCGAATTTAACCATAGTTTATACACGTAATGTGTTGATGTATCCAAACTTGAGTACCTCTTATAATTGTAATCAGTACCGACACCGTCAACAGGTGGTAAATCATCGGGTGGGTTACCATCGAGTGATCCTGCAGCAAATCTAAACGGGTGTGTTGGATGACTTGCGTTGTTGAAAGTATACGTTGCACCTTCATAAAGTGTAAGTGTTGCCTGTTCGACACCATCGATCAAAAATTTACCACCTGATTCCGAAACTGTAAATGTTTTATCTGGTACTGTAGGTCTGGGTAAAGTAAATTTAAGCATCATACTTCTAATCAGATCACCCTTATTCCTTGGTATGTTACACTCGAACGAAGCATCGAAATCGGGGTCGCCATTAAACGGAGTTTCTATGGCTTCTATTGAAAATTTTGTGTGTCGTTTATAATTCATCAGGAAATATGAAAATTTGGGTTCACCAGTAAGCCATTGGTCCTGGATACCAGTGGCGGCAAGGTTTAATTTACCAGCCATTCTTACTCTATGTGAGTAAAATTTTATAAATTAAAACGAGGCGTTATGGTAGATGAATCTTCAATTGAGAAAGTTCAAACCTGAAAACATGGCAGACGATAAAGTTTGTGTTTTTATAGGTAAACGTAATACGGGTAAATCAACACTTGTTACTGATATCCTTTATCATAAGAAGCATTTACCAGCAGGAATAGTCTTATCCGCCACAGAAGAAGGTAACCATTATTATCAACAGTATATACCCGATCTTTTCATATACGGTGATTACGATAGAGAAGCTATAGAACGCGTAATGGAAAGGCAAAGAAAGTTGGTCGGTGCAGGTAAAACAAATTGCGGGGCATTCCTGTTATTAGATGATTGTATGTACGATTCGAAGTTCATGAAAGATACGTGTATTAGACAGTGTTTTATGAATGGACGACACTGGAAGATATTTTTCATGTTAACTATGCAATATTGTATGGATCTCCCCCCTGCTCTTCGAGCAAATGTAGATTACGTGTTTATTTTACGTGAAAATATAATTCAAAATCGGGAGAAATTGTATAAATCATTCTTTGGTATTTTTCCAACATTCGAGATGTTTAATAAAGTAATGGATTCGTGTACAGAAAATTACGAATGTTTAGTTTTAGATAATACGTCTAAGAGTAATCGAATAGAAGACTGTGTGTTTTGGTATAAAGCGACACTTCGTAAAAATTTTAAGGTAGGTGCTCCTCAGTATTGGCAAACACACAAAAAGATGTTTAATCCCAGACATGGTAATATGAAAATGGGTGATAGAAACACAGTTAAAAAAACAACTGCATTAAAAGTTATTAAGAAGAAATGATACGACTTTTCTCTAGACGATTAAATTCAGCATTAAATATATTCCCATTACCAGCACCAAGTTTTTTGGTACCACCTCAATATACGAGTGACGACAAAGAAAAATACGTAACGAAGGGTGATGATGGGTACCGTGTATTGGTTGACGTGTGTCATGAATCGAAAACAGTTTATATAGATCACGATATGTGCGGATATGATGAATTAAATGATTTACCTAGAATTATAAAAACGTTTGGGTGTTTATATCCTAATTATACTTTACGACAATAACCCAGGCTAATGCGTAAACGTAAAAAATCAAAAAACTCTATACATATAAATGTCAACCGACGTGAGTACTTTAAACCTTTCAGATAATAGCGATGGTATGGTAGCATTAAATAATAACATGTCTACTAATTTTATTGAAAATAAACAACCACCCGTTATAGAACCGCCGAATATTGTATCTGAAAAAAATATTGATTTTAAACAAAGTACCATGGACTCTACTCCAATTCAAGATGTTATGCAACCAGAAGCACCCTTAGAACCACCAATGATGGCTGTTGATCCAAGAATGACACAGGCGCAAGCGCAGGCGCCAATGATGGGTCTTCAACAACCAACTGAAGCGAAAAAAAGTACGTCTAGTGAAAATCCATTTAATTTAACCGATGACCAGTTCCAAGCTCTCGTGGTCGCTGTTTGTACTGCGATAGCGATTAGTAAGCCAGTTCAAGAAAAACTCGCGAATTTCGTACCACAATTCCTTAACGATCAAGGGAACCGAAGTGCCGTTGGTTTGGCTTCGACAGGTGCAGTCGCCGCCATAGCATTCTTTTTGTATAAAAGATACGCTTAATCAGAATTAAAGTGGGAATACATTTTATCACCACCAAATAACATATAAGCAATTATAAAACCAATGGTTAATCCTAATGCTCGAAGTCCAACAACAGCCACTGTACTCCGTGTATTTTTACCATATCTAACAAAGTCTTCTTTCACATTTTCGTTCGTTTCTGTAATTGCAAGTGTAAAAAGTAAACCTAGTATAGTCGATACCAAAAGAAATGGCATATCCAGGGAAAGACGACCCCATACTTTACCGCCTCTTGGCATCATACCCAAAACGTTAGGTATAACAATCAATAAAAAGATTACATTAGACCAGTATTCACTCGCGAGTAGTGGTATACTGGATAAAGATAGAATTCCGTTCCATAATAAAATAGCTTTTGCTAAATCAACTTTTGTCGCTGACATTATTACATTTACATTAGATTATTTATCCTGGACGTGTTTACCACAAAATTGTGTTTTGTTGGGTATTTCTTTATAGATTCCGAGTTGGACGCACATGTCTCTTAATTTTTTAAAATTAGCCCAATACTCTTTACTATGTGAATACTCATCGACTGTTGAGTGTGCGAGTTCGTGTATTAATACGTGGAATATTTCATTCGTATCGCCATCTAAACATAACCCAATTTCGTTACCTTTATTCGTGTTGTATCCAATGTGTCCCCTTGTTCTGTGATACATTGTTAATGGTATTTCGTGACGTAAAATTTCAAATTCCTCGTGCCCTGTGGTTTTTATATGTTCTCTGAGAATTCTATACTTTTCCCGTATTTCTTTTACCTTATCTGTTTGTTTTGTGTTGGTGTATATATACACGTTTATGATAATGAGAAGTAACGCGATTATCATCTTACCATAAACTTACATTAAAATTATAGTTAAAGATACGATAAGAATATTATACATGACGTATGAATTACTCCAAGAATGTCTCAAAGATCATTCTGTATCTGATATAGCTAAAAAACTAAATATAGTTAATGGTACTATAAACAGATGGATTTTATTACGCTCCGTTCCATTGAATTATACTTTTGATTTACATAAGGTATTAGGTAGGGATATAGATTATACTCATTTTACGTATAAACAGAAAGACCAGTTTTTTACGCCAAATGATATGGCAGAAAAGTGTTGGAAAAGGTTTAACGAAATTGTTACTATTGATATAAATAAATATACGTTTATAGAACCATCTGCGGGAGACGGTAGTTTTATGAAAGTTTTACCAAATAATACTATTGGTATAGATATCGAACCTAGATACCCGGGTGTTATAAAACGCGATTACCTAACGTGGAAACCGGACGATTTAAACCAAAAACATATAGTTTTCGGGAATCCGCCTTTTGGCTTGAGAGGGCATTTAGCACTTAATTTTATAAACCACTCGTACGATTTTTCTGATTACGTGTGTCTGATACTCCCTCAATTGTTCGAGAGTGATGGTAAAGGATCTCCTCGGAAAAGGGTATCGAAATACAATCTCATATTTAGTGAGAAAGTATCAGGACTGTTTCATTCACCCGACGGAGAACATACGAAAGTTAACGGGGTATTTCAAATATGGTCTAAATACACAGAAAATCCGAAATACACGATCCGGGAGATGGACGATACGCATTTAAAAATATACTCGATGTCTGACGGTGGTACAGTTTCATCGACGCGGAATAAAAATATGATTGGGAAGTGTCATATTTATCTACCATCGACGTGTTTCGGTAAAGAAAATATGAAGGTGTATACATCCTTTGAGGATTTACCTGGGCGTAGAGGGTATGGTATTGTTTTTAATAAAGATGTAGATGATATGATTAAAAAGGCAAATACTATTAAATGGCACGAAGTGAGTTTCATGTCAACAAACTCAGCTTATAATTTAAGGACTTCGTCAATTCATGAATCTCTGATTCAAGTGGTTCAGTTATAATTTTAGATCGTAGAAATTTACCAATTTTATAAAGATCGTCGTTTTCGGTTATTTTGATCGTAATACCGGCTTTTATACAATTGCTTATCGTTTTAGGGGAAAAATCGAGTTTGTATTGATCGAACGCCTTTTTCCTTAAATGAGCTTTTTTACCGAGAATGGCGTGTTCTCGTTGTAAAGATAAATCGAAATCTTTCAGAACTGTTACATATATACTGTTCGGTGCGATATCAACAAATATCCAAAAATCACTTTCTCCCGTGTTTCTAAGATTTTCGTGTTGAAATGAACCATGTTCCCCGAGTCTCGCAGTTTTAATTTCGATTTTCTTTTCGCCAATGAGCATGTCATATACTTTACCATTATCGTTTAAACTCGAAAGTTTTTTATTATCCCATTTACACTCGATTATATTTTTAGTGCAAATTGAGTATATTAAATCTTCTCCTAACTGACCGACTTCGTCACACGTAAGATCGCGTACTTTTTCAAATCGGGTCCCTTTCCACATGTTTTTCTTACCAGAAAACTCACTGACTTTATTTTGTAAATATTCAAATGTATTCATGATTTGTTTTACTTTTTTTTAATTTTAAGAATCAACTTAGTCTACTTAGGTTTATTAATTGTTTAATTCTAATAAAGCGTATTCTATGAATACATTTGGATTAGGATGGTCCGTCATCGCAAGTTCGTCCTCTAATTCACCTAGAAAATATGATTTTTCGTTTTCTTCGAGGTTATTATACATGTAATTGATAAGTTTTGCATTTCTTGATGCAGCTGCTCCGACCATAGCGTAATATTTACAATGTTTAGGATACCCACACTTTTCGTATAGGTATTTATACATTTCCAAAGCTTTATCGTGATCTTTACAGAATGCTATAGCAAAACTTATATCGTCTTCATCTTCTCTCAAATCATCATCATTCTTTGGGAGTTCTTCGATTATTTCATTAATTTCGTTACGACGTTTTTTTAATTCGTCGAGTTCACCGTCAATACATGTTTTATAAATAGATTTCATAATTATAGAGGTATAAATAGATTTCATTTTTAATTAGTTTAACTATTTTTACTTAGGTATAAAAATATTAGATAAATGTATATGAGTAACTCCAGATCCAACGTTCCTCAGGCTCTTCGTAACCTCGGTGTTAGGAACATGAATATTACATCCCTTGATCTAGAAAATACAAACTTAACCAATTTACCATCATCCATTGGTAACCTTAAAAACCTAAAGGAACTTGACTTGGCTAATAATAATTTAACCTCAATACCACCACAAATTGGTA
>CEOR01038154.1_pt1 | contig 19860 bp, 7 predicted proteins | sample 530661 | NCBI WGS metagenome assembly CEOR01 (sample SAMEA2620836, study PRJEB7988) | marine metagenome | biome: marine biome (ENVO:00000447); feature: deep chlorophyll maximum layer (ENVO:xxxxxxxx); material: "saline water (ENVO:00002010), including plankton (ENVO:xxxxxxxx)" | depth 65 m
TGGCGCCACGCCAATACCAACGTTTCCAGCTATTCTTGTTTCTCCTGTTATACTAGCATCACCGCTAACAACAAGCGCAGAACCTTTAGCGTCGGTCGGTTCAACGTTTATTCCTACCGCAGAAAGGCCAGCGTCTACTACAAAAGCATAATCTGTGCCGCCAATATCTGTTGCACTGTTAACGTAAAAGTTGACATCAGCCGCGTTATTGCTCAGCCCCCCGACCGCAAAATAATCTGTACCAGCGTTGCGTATGTCAAGCAGTTGGACGCCGCCTAAGTCCACGAGAAATCTGTCGTTGCTGTAAAATCCAAAAAAACTATCGGTGTCACCACCGTGTTTAATCAAGCTTGCAATTGAGAGCTCTCCTGTTATACTAGCGTCTCCACTAACAGTAAGTAAAGCGCCAGCATGCCCACGACCTTCTCCAATTAATACTTCCCCTTTATTTCCATCTATCCACAGTCTTGAATGATCTGCTGGATTGGTATTTATGTTTCCTGCCGTTTCTGCTGCTAAAATTAAATCACCATTATGTACGCTAAAAATACCAGCTCTTGTATCTGATGATGGCGAGAAATGATCAGCTCTTTGAGAGAAGCCGATACCAACTGTATCATTATAGCCAAGGGCCGAGTTAGGCCTGTGAACCTTCATTGTCACATCGTCTTCACTAACAACCTCGAGTGCCGCCAGAGGAGTGCGTCCCGTTCCTATTATGACGTCTCCAGCCGTTCGAAGTTGTCCTGTTACTTGAGTTGCAGTAGAATCTATCCTAAATAAATTTACGGACGACTGGTTTCCTATAGACACAAAGTCAGAAGATGTAGCAGCTTGTATATAAATATCGCCATCAGATCTAGATGAGCGATAAGTTTCCGCAAGGACATTATCGCTTACTTTTAATTCTCCTGTTATGCTAGCATCTCCGCTAACTACCAGCATTGCTTGTGGAGCAACATTTTGATCTGGAGAAATTTGAAGCTTTGGTCCAGTTGACCGATATAAGGCCATATGTGCATTATTTGACCAAGTGTGTGCGCTAAATTTTAACACATTATTTGCAAAATCAAAAATTACAGACCCTTGATTATTATTAGATGTGTCTCTAAATAAAAGTCCACCCTGTCCATTGTCTCCGTCGTCTGTAAAATCTATATATGGATTGTCTGTTCTTAAATGTAAAAGATGGCTTGGGTTTGTTGTTCCTATTCCAACTTTGCCATTTGGGTCTAAAACAACCCTGTAAGCGGCGTTACTTGCATCATAAATCCAAAGATTATCAGCAGTCCCTTGTGTTCCTATGCGATACTCATGGCTTGTAGTTTTTAATCTTATTCTACTCGCCTGATTCGCAGTTGTAGAATTAATAAGTATATCTGCTGCGGTCGCTTCAACGTGCAATTGTTCACCTGGAGCAGTTGTTCCTATCCCGAGATTTCCAGCAGAATCAATAACTACAGCCTGCCCACCACCAGCTAAAGAGTTATTTATTATTTCAAGATTATTATTACTTGCTCTAGATTTTATTCTCCATTTATCTGCATTATCATCTCCGTCGTCTGCGTACAAATCTAAAAATGCGTCCGCTGCTTCTCCAGCTTGAATTCTAACAATTGAATCAGTGCTTGCCGTAGTTTCAGTGACCAAAAGTCTTACATTTGAATCCAGCCCAAGAGTAGAGCCAATACCAACTTTCCCAAAATACCCACTTAATCCAGAAACATAATCATTTGTAGTAATTTCTCCAATTGCAGTTAATGTATCAGTTGTCGCATCACCTAATGTAAAACTACCGCTAACATTTAAATTGCCACTGACAGTAGCATCACCAGAAACATACAAAGCTCCGTTTCTTACATAAGTACCTTTATCAAAAAATAAATTTAAACTATTTGCGCTTAAACTCTTTTTGTGTCCATAACTTCCAGCAACTTTGTCTGGTCGTGAAGAATCTGCTAAAACAAATGCACCGTTGTGAGCGGCCCAACCATAACTTCCCAATGCTAAAGATTGATTTCCTTGTCCAGTAGACTGTATACCTCCAACAATTGAGTTGACTCCAGCATTAATATTATTTTGACCACCAAGTATGATTGAACGAGCTGTTGTGGTACCAGTAACAGTGTTGTTTTGACCACCTGCAATAACAGAATAAGCTCCTTGTTGCTGATTTCCCCCTTCAAAAATTTGGTTGCCATAACCACCGCCAATAAAATTGTAATTACCAAATATTTGATTTTCTCTACCGCCAACTATTGCAGATGAAATTAACGCTCTATTTGCCTTTTTTACCCAATCTTGACTGTCTATATTTTCTCCATAAACAAGTGTGCTCCTCGCAACGTCAATACCAATTGTGTTTTTATATCCACCCCCAATAAAAGATGTGTCACCAGAAAGAACGTTAAACTGACCACCACCAATTAAAGAGTTTTCAAATATAGCTTCAGGAATATCTGTGTCATTTTCTGTTTCACCAAATTGCAAAGAGCCCGAAGAGCTATCTGTGCTATCGCCAAATATAGTATTTTTATATCCACCAACCAATGCTTGACCATCACCAGAAACTAAGTTGCCATCACCGCCAACAAGAACGTTTCTGTTTCCAGAAATGTAGTTTTCTCTACCACCTCCTAAAAATGATGCTTCACCTGGTCTTCCAACTGCTCCTAAAATTCTGTTTCCAGAGCCACCAACAAGCGCTGAAAGTTCACCAGTTACTCTGTTGTTTACGCCACCGACAACTACAACGCCAGTTCCTACCGCGGTTATTCCGCTTCCGCCAACCGTGGTGACGAATGGACCAGATTTTGTGATGGTTCCTGTGCCACCTAGTCTAAGGCCAGCCTGACCTGGGACAAAGTCAAAATGACTAGCATTTCCGCTAGCAGTAAACACTTTCTTAGCACTGTAGTTAGACGAAAAATTTTCAGCATTAAAAGCTCTAACTTTAATTGAATATTGCCCACCCTGTCGGGTTGAAGGGATCTGCAACTTTGGTTCAAACTCAGTTACAATTTCATTGTTAATATTTTTTGCAACTAAAGCTCCGTCTGAATCAGGTAATAATCTATCATCTGAAACATAATTAGTTGTATAACCTTCATTGCCAGTAAAATATATAAATCCACTTGTAGTATTACCAGCTGGAACAACTATTTTTTGCACATTAGAAAAACTGGTTGATAAGTTATTTAAATATTTACTATCTAAATATATAGTATGAGCTAGCCACTGTATACCACCATCTCCATATGCAGAAAATATATCAAAAATATTTCTTGAATAATTTATTGGAGAAACAGGGGTTAATGTAGCCTGGTCATTAGTCGCAATATTCGCTCCAGTTCCAGTAACCATATAATTTATACCAGAAACATTTGGAGGAGTAACAGTAAACACTGTTGACTCTTTTTCAACTTCATCATCCAAAACTATTTCATAATTATTAACGCTAAACAACCTGTCCTTTTTCCACGTCAAATATGTATTAGTGATGGTTTGGCCTTCAATATTCGTGCCAACAGTTTTAGTAGGATCAGTAACTAATCTAAATCCAGATGGAATATCTGGCGTTAATAAATTTTCTCCAACCCTAACTCCAGTAGCAAAAGAAGCTGGGTCGCCAGTTCCAAATTCGTCGTACGGAACAAATTTATAGTAATAACCTTTAAATGAATCTTCTTGAGTAAACAAGTCTCCATCAATTTTTATTTCGCCAAAACTACTCAAACGATTATCTGAAGCAGGAATCGTATGATTTTTTATTAAGTTGCTACTGCCTATATCATTTTTAATTGCAAAATCTTGCGTTTCGTCACGATATACAGAAACTCCATTTAAACTTATATCTTCAAACGTTTGGCCTCTGAAACTTTTTGAAGGAGGATCTATTTGAAATGATATGCCGTCATCTAAATCCACTAATGAAACATTACCCAATCTTGGTTGAGGAAAATCCACCATTAAGCGCCCTGTCGACCTATTACCATAATAGTCAACAGAAACAACTTCTACTTGATATTTTCTTTCTCCATTATTATCGAATATTTGCTGATTAAGCAGTCGCGGTATAGTGAGATTAGTAGAATCTGTATATCCATACCTTCTACCAAGTCCAAACTCATTAATTTGCAAAAACGCGCCAGATCCAATACCTTTACCAGCTTGAGCAGCATCACCGCTACCAGTTACCAGCAAAACAGTATCTTGAGTGTACCCACTGCCACCAGAAACAATATCTAGATAAAATATACCAGATAAGTATCCAAGTCCACTTTCGGGCATAGAAAGAACTGAACCACTTTTATGTAGTCCTGTTCCTAACGTACGAACTCTTATGTTTGCGCCAGTTCCAGATGGAACAGTATATTCCCCGTTTACTTTAGAACCCGTAATAACAATTGTTGGATTAACATATCCAGATCCCCCAGATAATAAATCAATCTTTTGAATACTGCCATCTTGCTCAAAATTAATACCGCTATAAAACTTGCCTGTCGTATCGTAAAAATTTACTTCAAATCCCTGCAAATATCTTCCTATTAAAGCTGAGTCAGAAACTTGTAAGTTTGTGGCAGGATCTTTTACGCCCCAAGATATTGTTAAATCTTTTGTATCATATTGACCACTTGCAGAATAAATGCCTGTTGCACCCGTAGTATAATATCCATTATCTACCGCCCCAGAAAAAAGCTCGTGCGCTAAACCAGTAGAATGATCAAGAAACAAAGCTTGCGAGCTTTGCGTATGAACCTTGAATCCTGTGATCTCCCACTTTCTGCCAGTTACAGCAAAATAGTCGATTGGCGGTAAATAATAATTTCCTTCGATTGGCATTTTAGTAGTATATTAAATCCAAATTTCCATTCGAGTCTATAGAGTATACTGCAACATCTACCTCGCCCGAATAATTTCCTATGTTTACACTTACTGAAGTATCAACAACTTCAGAATTAGCATCTTTTGCATCTTTTTCTAGCACTATCTTTTTGCCAGATGAAGTTGAGCCCGAACCTTGGCCTTGTAAAGTTATTACAATTTTATATTTATCTGGAGTGACAGGTATTGGCTCCCACGATACACTTAATTCTCTTTCCAAACCTCCATTTAAAGAAGTTATTGAAATTCTGGGCACGCCGATTGGCTTGGCAGGTCTAGAATAAGTCAAAGGACTTTTTGAATAATTTATATTGAGTTTTCTGTTGATTTTGTTGTCAGACAAATCATATTTTGATTCAATATACCTAACTCCCTGAACTTCATATTCTAAATCATTTGTTTGACCAACATTAACAACCTTAAATGTGTCTTCTTGAATTTTAACGTCGGTACCCTTTTGATTTAATATAAAAATTGATCCAATATTAATTTTTCCAAAATCATCTAAAGAACTACCATCTACTTCCTCTAACTCCACTATTCTATTTTCATGGGGTACAATAGATTTGTCTGCGGTAATACTTTTTATTTTAAATTCTTTTACTTGCGATTTTCGTATATTTGATATTTCTTCATCAGTCACAGTTTTTTGCTTAATCGAGCCTTCATCTGTGATGGTAATTTTATCTACCTTTCTGTTCAAAGCGTCAGAAAATTCAAAATCTTGTATAATTGTGATAAAAATACTTTCGCCAACATAATCTTCTGACAAGTTTAAGTCAACTTTTATTTTCTGTTCTCCAGAAACAAAATCAACAACTCTTCCGCCAAACCTTTTCTGGGTCCTAGTCTTGTCTATTACCTTAAATACATCTCCAGGCCTTAAATACGCGCATTCTTTGCCTCCAGAAAATTCTACAGTTTCTGTTTCGTACTGAGCTGAAAATAAAAACCAACGACCTAGTCTTCGCGCCTGAGATCTTGAAGCACAGCCAAATGCTACTAAATCTTTTTCTATAATACCATATTTAACAATTCCATCTGGGTCTTCAACATATTCTATTTTAGGTTTATAATTTTCATATTTATCTACATATCTTACAATGCATGTTGTAAACCTATCAGATCTAGATGAACCAGAATAACTAAAATTACCATCTTTAACGTTTGCGTTTGTAAAGTTTAATATTGCGTCACGTTTTTTGTCAAAATGCGCGAATATTTTACCGTTCGCAAAATATGTGATACCTCTAAATATAGAAGCTACGTCATTTAATATTTTATACGCATCTACTTGAGTAGTAATATATAGATTAGCAGAAAACCTTGGCTCAAGAATATCAAAGTTTCCATAAAATTCTGTTGCCGCAAGACCAGAAGTAGAAGTGCTATTTATTTTCTGTCTAACGTCAAAATTTTGAGTAATCAAAGAATTTTTATTTGCAGGGTCGTCCATAAATTGCAATATTAACTGAGTATCTGTTGCATTCTTTTCAAAAAAGTTTGCATTAACATTTTGTTTTTTAGACCTCAATAAATCAGATATTCCTGGTTGTATTCTTAAGCACTCTTCTGGAGAAATTAGTTTATGCAATTCTATTATTGCCGAACCAGCAGAATTTTCATCGCTTCCTCTGTAGCTTCTTAACTTGTTTGGATTAGAAGTAGAATATCTTTCATTTGTTTGTACAAGCGCCGAACTACCACTACCAGTTTTTTCTCTTGAATACTTTCTTAAATATTTTATTCTTCTATGAACGGGTTCTTTTTCATCATTTAAATCGTACAGTGCTATTGTTGAATACTCTGGAAATTGTTTTTCAAATTCCGCTTGATTTAAGAATCCGTCAATTTGTATCCTAGAGCTGCCATGCTTTGGATTGCTGCTTACCGTAAATTTTTTAGGTTTGTATTTTGGGTCTAAACCAGTTTTAACTTTTTCATCACAATATTTAGCTATTTCATATAAATTCCATTTATCAATAGATTCGGCATTCAAACCAAATTTGCCCATGCCATACCTTTTGTTTGTCACTAAATCGTAAAATATCCACGCAGGGTTATCGGTCCACTGTAGTTCAGCAGAGTCAAATTCTGCATTTTCATCAAATCTAAATGATTCATCAACTATTGCTTCTGCAAAATCAAATATGTCTGTAGAATTATTATCTCTGTCGTCGCCTTTTATATAAAATTGTGTTGTAAAATCGTTTTTTATTAAATCTCTTAAATTATCTGGATTAACGCCAGTGCCTCCTCTTGGATGCGCTTTGGTATTAAATGATTCTATGTATTTTGCTTTTTTGGAAACTACAATTTCATCCATATAACCATTAAAACTCGTAGCATAAACTTTATTACTTTTTGATACATATGGAGTTTTTGTACCACCAATTTGTATTTCTCCTCTAGTTGCATTTTCTCCTGACAAATATTTAAAGCCAAAAATAGGCCTTTTATTAATAGTAATTGAAGCTTCTCTAGTTCCGTCAACGAACATGTACATATTATCTCCGTTTCTTACAACCGCAATATGATGCCAAGCATCGTCGGCAATATTTGTAGTACTCGTTATATCAGCTTGTAGCTGTAGTTTAAGATCAGAAAATTCTGGAACCAGATTCGACGTAGTTCCCAAGCTGCTATTAAAAGTTTGAAAACTAATACCCCCAACAGGACTAAATGCTCGAAATCTAACTTTTCCTAAATCAGTAAAATCAGGATCAGAACTATTCTTAGTTCCTACCTCAATTCTCCAGGAGCCGCCAAAAAGATTAGCAAAAGTACTGTGAACACTATCTCTTTGCAATTCTTTTTGAATTTGATCTGATATTACAGTCATTTCGGCTAGACCAGGGATTCCACCATTTCCATCCCAATTAATTGAACTATTTTCTTCTGAAGCAATTAGCACCTTAGGCACCCCCTCTACACCACTAGAAGAGTCGACGCCGCTACTTGCAACTTTTAAATTATAAACGTTTTGAACTTGCGCAGCACTAGCTTTTACATAAAACTCAATAGTAAAGTTAACTCCATCAAAAGTACCGAGAGGCGCCTCGGGCGTCACTGAAAGATCTCCACGAGTTGTTGGATTAGAAACTGTTGAAAAGCTATCCCTAACTAATAAAACTTTTCCAGTTTCTGCGTCTGTGCCAAAAGTGTCTGAGCTTGGAAAAAATATTGAGCCGCTTCCAAACTTTTTAGTCCCAGTTTTTACTTTGATCGATCCATCTGAGTTGATAACGGTTTTTGCTTCTCTGAGTTTATAAGAAGATAAAGATGCTCCAGTCAATTCATTTCCAGTTAAAGAAGATGTATTGATAACATCTTTAGTTTTAAACTTACCATTCCAATTACCAACATACTCTTTTGTATCAGGTAAATAATTAGAAGGCACTTTCATTTTTAAAAGTTTTAATAAATACTTTCTATCTGGAACATTCGCAAATGCTCTAGAATCAAGAGTAGTACCAATGATTGCAGAATCTGGATAGTATAATTTACAAGATACTGTTTCTACAATTGAGTGCAAGCTTGATGCTGCCATAGTCGAATCTTTTCCGCCTCTAAACTCTTCATCGGGATCTATTCTTGAAATTCTTATTACTCTTTTTTTACCTTTTGGATTTGGAGGTAGGTGGATTTTAGTCTCAAATAGATAATCGCTGGTCGCAAGTCCAGAAACTTTTCTAATAAAATAACCACCAGTATCATTTTCTATTAATTCGTGGGGAACGTAACCGCGGACAGTATTATAAAATTGACCATTGATAGCAAATTTTGCACCATCAGCGGCCCCTTCTGCGTTTTCTGCCATCTCAGGAGTAACCTCCAGTATTGGCGGCTGATTAATTGAAGGTTCTCCTTCGTTATTAACATAAATTAAAAAACTAAGATCTGCTGGTTTAGTTTTCGTAGTTCTTTTTCCTACAACATTTTTACTTAAAGCCTGGACGTTAATCACGATCGAAACAATATCTACATTTGTATCAGTAATTGTGTGCACTATTGGATGCATATGCCTCTCCAGCTTTTTAAACTTTTCATGTAATGCAACTTTTTGCTCTGTAAAAACTTTTACAATACCCGCTACACCTTTTGCATCTTGTAATTCTATTGCTACTCCAGCGGCTTTTAATATGTCATCAAACTTTCCATCTTTGCCCATTTGTATATTAAAATGATCTCCCTCATATGCATTTGGGCCTAGTTCCCTAGAATATGTTGATACTGGAGCTAGCTCGTTTGGCAAAGTTGTTTTAGGCACATCACTATTTGCAGGAAAAAGTTGAGAGTTGTAGAAAATAGTTTTACCGTGACTTTTATAAGAATTTGGAAAAGGATCCTGCCTGGTTATTCCTTCTCTAAAATCAGCATCAAAGACCCTAAAGTTAAACGTATTATCTCTTTCATTTAATACTGGAGTATCATTTAAAAATATTGATTTTAAATACTGTAAATTCTGTGAGCGCAATGCAGAAAAAAATCTAATAGTATTTCCAGCTTTGTCAGAAAAACCTTCGATCGGACCTTCGCAAATTAAATCAACTATTTTCGACAAACTTGCAGATTCAAAATACTGATCTTCACCTTTTTTGTTAGCCTTACTGACCAAGGGAGTTTCTTTTCTTATCGCGGTGTCGAGTTTCCAATCATAATAAGGATAAGTATAAGAATCATAGGTTCCACCATGCATTCCTAATACGGCATTAAACTTTTTACCTAAACCTACATTAGTAGCCATAAATTATCCTCCTGCTCCTCCGCCAGAATCTTGATCTAGAGAAAATACTCCTGCTGGATCTGTATTTTCTAAGTAAACTTTTGTGTCTCCCAAGTTTTCTTGATACTTGGACACATTGCCTAAATTCTTAAAAAATCTAACGTGAGATTGTGAAGAACTGACATCACTAGTCGTATCGACTCTATGTCTATCAATATGTTCCATTGTGGCACTAGCGACCACAGAACCAACCAAAAGCCTTCCATAGCCCAAAGGCACTGAAACTCCTTGTTGCGCTACGTTTTCTCCGCCAGAAAATAAAAATGATTTGCTTTGCTTTTCTTCTTCTGGCTTTGGCGGCTTAAAAAGAGCTCGCATAATAAATCCAGTTGCAAGGCTAACAGTTAACGAAACAAGAAAAGCTGTCAAAGCTCCTTCTGCATTTGGTATTATATGAAATTCTTTACATTTTTTTGGCAAAGGCACAATTAACTCTTCTTTGGATTGTATTATATGTTCTTCGTTGTCAAGAAGAAAAGAAAAAGTTTTGTTTTCTTGAAGATTATCTAATAAATAGTCGAAAAAGCCTCCAACATTTGCATCAATTGCTCTCAACGCTTCTGTTATTGAATCCACCTCGAGTAGCCATTTTTCTCCAAACATTTTACCAATTTTTCCATGTAAATGTATAGTTTTCATCCTTAGACCGTTAAGTATTATTACACTATTTATTTGCTATTCTATACACGCTATGTATTTTTTTTAAAAAAACATCATCAAGCATTCTTTTTGAAGACAAAGTGCCTTGCTGATGATGCATAAACTGATTATCATCTAACATTATTCCAAAATGAGATATAGATGCATTTTCGGCAGAAAATATTAAAAGATCGTTCGTTTGAGCCAAATTGTTAGATATTCTTTGTATGTCATTTTTTTTAAAAAAATTTTTAAATTTATCTAGAACGCTTGAGTCATATTGATATTCGCTTGACCTTTTTAAGTAAAAATTAAAGTCACAATGATTTAAAAGGCCAATTGAAATATAATAATCATATACAAACTTCCAACAATTTTGAAAATGTTCTATATAGTCACGTCCAATTAATGGCGGCAATGAATATGTTGTGGGAAAAAATATGTTAAAATTGTCTGTTTCTAATGCGTATAAGCAAATAGGAATGCACAACTCTTCAGATTGATCAATATCTTTTTGAGAAAAGATGGCATCACCAACTGGGTGAGAATGATATAAACAAACTATATCATACTTTTTCTTTACTTCTAAAAATTTATAAGGAGAAATTTTAAATCCCTCTTTTGGATAATCATATATATTTTCGCAGGGTATTATTATTAACTGTTTTAAATTGTCTAAAACAATAAATCCACAACATTCTTTTTCTCGTTCAATTTTAGCATGAGTAATTAGAAGAGTTTCTATTTTTTTATCCATAAGGAAATCTCTCTACTCCAGGAAAACCTCCATATGGCAAACCTTTATTTGTATTCGCAAATCTTAGTAAACATCCGCTAAGATTTTTTGAGCATTGGTCTTGAACCCAGTTATCTGTATCATATCTTGGATCTTTGCCCGAAACATTAAAAAATGTTAAAGCGGTACCTTCAAATTCTGTTGCCATTTTACCAGTAGGCTTCGCAACAAAATACAATTTAACTTCGTCTGATTCAGTGCTTTGAATTGTTACATAGTCGCCGCTGGCATAGATTCCAGTTCTGTCGTATGAGCCAGAGTTTGCAAATGGCGAGCTAAGGTTTCCTTGCCATGGCGCATTTCCGTCTGTCGAGAATCCATATACTTCTCCTAAAAATTTATTATTGTCTGCATCTGCAACTGGTTGACCAAGAATATTTCCATCGGTTGGAAGTAGCCAGGTTGACTTTGGGTGCACATCTTTATTTCCGTAATGACAACCATTTCCTCTATAGATCCACGGACAGTAATTCGCATAAACAGTACGAGCTGGCAATTTTACAGTCTCAAGCTCTAACTCGGAAACAAGCTCAAACTCTATAGCGTTTTTATCTTCAAGTATCTTTTTGTTAATAAAATACTTTTCATCTGGAAATTTAACAGTTTCATCTGGAGTACCGTATGGATTAATGTTGTCAACAAAATTTGTTTCATCTAAATATTTTAAGAAGGTTCTTATTCTTTTTACTTTTAGTCCAACAAAATCATCCTTTCCGTTTATAATGCTAGAAATAAATCCATCAGTATTTGCTAACACCATTTTTGGCCGAGGTAAACTTCCGTCTCCCTTAATTTCAAAATCTTCAACTTCTACAGAATAAGCTTGGTATGTTTCACTATTAAAAACAATATCTCCTTGAATAACTTTCCCAGCATGAAATCTATAAATTTGTCCGCCATACTTTGCGGTATCTATTTCAAAAAGTTCAATTATTGCAGATCCTTCTAAAGACTGTATCTGTTCATTAAACTTAATCGTATCGATTTGCTCGAACGTATCGATGTGAGAATATTGATTTGATTGAGTTTCTTCTGCCATCTTTTATTTTATTTAAATTAGTTTGATAAATCCAGCGTAAGATTCATTTTTTCCTCTTAAACCAAAATCAGCTATTTTGACCTTTTGTGCCGCATCTCCCGCAGCAGAACCATCTGCGTCAAGTATTTTTAAAATATAATATCTAAATGATCCTTTATTTTCTTCGGGTATCTGAAAATATCTTATTGCCCCAGGAACTGAAACGTAAGAATTGTGCAGTGCTCCTTCTACCTCAATTAAGCTTTTTTGTTGTTCTTTATTTTCAGTATAATCTGCATCATAAACTTTTGAATTTGTTGCCACTATTCTAGCTTTTGGCATAAAATTATGATGAACCTTAGTATGCAAAAGTGTCATGTCTGAATCTCCGTTCAAGCCGTCTGGAGCGCCATTGTATCCATATAGCTGCCACCTCGTTGGCGCAAAAACTGTTCCGAAAACTGATTCAGTGGAGTTGCTGGCATAATGTGACTCAGAAGCTCCAGCGCTAGCAATGTGATAACACTCAGCCTGCTGTGCATTTCCATTACCAAAATCATATACTAAATAATATGGAAAAGCCCCTTGATCCATTAAAACGTAATCATTAAAAGATCCGTTGATTTCTTGGTTGAAAGCTTTCCATGCGGGATAGCTTCCATTAACAGCATTGCTTTGATTTGGAGTTGTTCTTGTGACAGAGGTAAAATCCATTTTATCAGAGCCGTTACTTTTTAGTCCTGAAATTAATCCTACAACTTTATTTTGACCAGAAGCAGTTGCTATTGCAGTTGCACTGGTAAATTTAGGAGTCAAGTATGATCCATAACCTATTTTATTTCTATACAACTCTGAATTTTTGGCTTCGAGTTCATGTTTTCCATCTTGACCGCTACAAGGAATATTATCTGTAGGATAAAAGTCTAAGATTGCTCCATTTGTATTTATACATAATCCTCCAGTTCCACCAAATCCAAAACTTCTAGGCTCTGGTCCGTAAGTCGAGCTTATATATCTTTCTGTGTAATTTTGCACGGGATGCTCACCATTGAATCCGTCTTGACCAAAGCCTCCACCGAAACCTCCATAACCTCCAGCATTTCTCAATGATTCTTGTTCATCAGGAAAACTAACTTTTAAACCGCTTGGATTTTGCAGAGCATAGTTGCCTCTGCCCATGACTGGCGCAGCAAGAAACATAGATGTTGCACCATTACCGCCTCTGGCTTCACCAATTTGTTCTCCAGTGCTAAGAGGAAAAGTTATTTCAGATGACTCGCCATTTTTTGAGCTTGTTAAAACCTCAAATGTCCTGCTGCTAAACGCTCTAACTTTTGACACAAACTGTGCACAACCTTTACCTCCATCTGCTGGAGAAGGAGAAATAATTCCAGCATCGCCTCCTTCAGACGTTGATAAATTAAACCCAGCGCCACCTCCACCACCGCCACCTGGTCTCACTTCATAATAAAACTGATCTTGTTTATTGTCTTTAGGATCATCTTTATCTGGCGTAGCAGGAACTATTTTAGCTTGTAAAGCTGGATGTGGTTTTGTGAAAGCTAGGTGATGAGTTTTTAAATCTGATTTATATGGCAAAAGTGTTTCCCTGACCCCTCTGTCTCTTGAAGATAAAGTCTTTGTATTTGGATCAAAAGTGATTATTTCTCTTGGGATCTGAAGCGCAGTAATATTTGAAACTCTTGTACCTCCAGCACCACCGCCACCGCCTCCACCTCCGATAAATCCTTTGCATTCCAACCTAATACTAGAAGAAGCGTAATCAGAACTAATCTCAAAAGCTGTACCGCCATTTGCTCCGTCATTTGGTGTAGACCCAACTGAATAGTTTCCATCCATTTTGCCTTTTAAGTACCTTAATGAAATTGGTCCAACTCCAGCGAGTTCTGGCAACGAGCAAAACCTAACTTCTTTTGACGACAAAGTCGACCTTTGTGAAGAGGTTACAGTGTACGCTATTGGACATTCTTTTTTGTCTCCAATTGCTCCTCCGTAAGATCTCACAGAAAAAGCGTTTGCACCTTTGCCTCCAGCACCAATTATTTGTGTTGTTTTTGGAATATATAATTCTATAGGAACTGGGTCCAATCCTCCTCCTCCACCGTATGTACTCGTAAATTTTGTTCCAGTATCCAAAGCGGGCAAGCTGGTATTTGCTGAAAATATGTACATCTCCTCATCAAATTTAAACTCAATTTTTGAAAATGCATTAACTGTTATATTTGAGTTTAACGCGTTCAATCTGTTGATTTCATTTTGAGCGATTGTTTTTAGGTTTACATTTTTAAAACCAATATTTGATTCTGCGAAACTTTTTGCCGACTCTTTGTCCACTCTTACTGTTAAAGATGTTTTAGCAACTGTTGCGCTTGCATGTACAAATTCAGTGGCTTCAACTTTTCTCAAATTTCCTCCGTTAACATTTCCGCCAATCAAGTCTATATTTTGTGTTCTGATTCTAAAATGATGCGCTTGACCAGGAACACATGGATAACTAAAAACTGTTGTTCCTGTTGGCTCATCGATAAGAACGCCTGTTGCGGTTTCGCCAGCGGGTAAAGATGAAGCGGGAGCAACGCCAGAAACTTCTAATAAAATTCCTGTCGCCGTTAATGGTTCACTATATGTCCATTGACCAGTTAATAAAATGTCATCTTCATTAGCCTTGACATCAAACGATGCAATCGGCCCAGGAGGCACAGCTTCCGCATTTCCAGTTAAATCTATTTTTATAGTTCCACTTGGGTCTGCAAAGTTATATTGATCAGTGCTTGTAACTGTAAGTTGTGATGGCCTATTATGCGGTCCAGTATACCCAGCCCCACCATGCCCAGAAAAATAATAAAAATAACCTTCTGTAGACAAGTCATCTGTAAACCAAGAGTTTTGTGCTCCAGATTTTCCAGTTGTAGCAAACTCTATTTCAAAAAATCCACTTTCTTTTTGGCCAAGTTCAAAAATCGCACTTGCATGGCTATTGAGCTTGAATCTAGAATCTGTATTATCTTTAAATTTGTAAACCCCAGACCTTGCGTGCTCTCCAGACAAATTTAAAGTTGATATAATTTTTTGATCGCCACTATTATATAAATACATGCCAGTCCCACTTTTGAAGCCAGTCATAAAAATGCCATAATCTACTTCGAAGACTGAGCCAGCAGTTCCAATTTGCTTTTCATAAGGAGCTATAACTCTACCTCCTTCATCTAAAATAAATGTTCTAAAATTTCTTGGAGTCTTATTTAAGTCTAGCGGCATTTCTTCAAACGCTGCAGACAAACTTCTGTTATCATTAAAAACATAACTGTCAGACCAACCTTGACAAACAAATATTTTATTTGCTTGTTCGTACGGATGTGGCGGAGAAAATTTAAAACTTTCGTATCCTTTTTTATTTATTAAAAAATGGCTAATTGCTTTTGCCTCATGCTCACTCTTTCCTTGAAATTCTAAATTTATGTCAAGCAAATTTGTATTAATACCGTCATTCCATCTTTCAACATAGTTTCTGTTTAATTCACTTTTTAGTAATCGCGGCTTTTGTGGAATATTAAAAGATGTTGGTTTAAAATAAAATGTATCGTTAGTCCATAAAGTGTTTGCGCCAGTTGGCCCGTTAGCAGCAGTAGCGATACCAGATCCTTTGCCAGTGTGATAATAAAATCCACTAAAGTTTGAAATATTGTGTCCACTAAAATAAACAATATCATAAGTACCATATGTTGCTCCCGCCGCCCAAAAACCTGAAGTGTTATCTAAATTTATTTCTTTGTTTTTCCAATTTGTTAACGAGTCTTCGCTTTTATCAAACAATGCGCTAATATTATGTACATTAGTAAATACTTGATTATGATCAAACTCTTCGCAATAATATTTGCCTGTTTGATTATAAGGTCTAAAAGGTGTAAAGTTAAAACCTGTTAATATTAAGTCTCCTTGATATTCTGTATGTAAATTTGGATAAGCTCCAGCAGTCCCAGACGCAGCACCAGTATAACCTTCTTCGAACCTGTGTCCTAAGAAATGTAAAATTGCTTTTGCTTCTTTTGTTGTTCGCCCTTGAAAACCTAGGTTATATTTTATTTTTAGATTGTTATGTGATTTAGGTAGTAATGTGTAATAGCCGTCTCCAAAAGTGTGTTTATTATTTTCCGCGCTAAAAGAAACGCTAGAGTTATAAGAGGGAGTGCTTGGAAAACTTCTTGTCCATTTAGTGTTTGTTCCTGTGGGTGACAAGCTTGTGTTTGACGCGGAGCTGTTATCTGCAGTTGCATAATAGTAGCCAGACTCAAAAGGATTACAGCCCGTAACACTATGGCCAGAAAAAAATACAACATCAAACTTTTTATAAGATTGAGTTGGACTCCATCCAGATATATCAAAATCTACCTTCATTACTGAAAAACTTGCCTAACCGATATTACACCATTTAAATAGTTTTGCGCAGAAACTGTAAGATTTTGGCTTACAATCTGGCCACTGCATCTTAACTTTTCCAAAGTATGATTTGAGTTCATGTCTAGCATATGGCAAGTAATTTCCGCATGATTTCCAGAGACGGCTAGTACGTCTCCAATATTGTCTCCACGTATGGTCATGTTTACTTCAACTCCTTGTTTTGTTACTCTTGTAGGAGTTGTTTCTCCCGCTAAATATATTGGCATTCTTTGTGCAGATACAGAATAAGAAACAGATAATGTATTGTTAATGTTTGATGGCGTACCTGCAACAAAAGATCTGATACCGTGCGCATATTTGTTTGTCCAATTACTTAAACTTGTTGGATTGCTAAAATTAGAAGATATGTTACTTGTTAATGCGCTGTAAAAGTCCATGTTAGAAGATATCATTACTGGCGAGTATGGTTCTACATCTAAACTAAATGATGTTGTGTAAGCATCGGAAAATCCCAATCCACCAAAGCTTCCGTTGCGTGTATCGGCTTCATTAATTCCAGTGATATCAAGATATGTTGGTAATGCTCCAGTCATATAATATTCAAATGACATTTGACCCTTCAGACCATTTGTTGGTGCATACCTTTCTATTTCTCCATATATGTTTCTTGATTCTGATAATGAAGCTTCAACATTAATAGATGCCGTATCAGCAAAGATATCGTCATTACCTACTTTTACTAAAACATCTTCGTATTTTAAAAATGCCATTATCGTTTATTAGAATATTTTTTGTAAGTTAAGTTAACTGTTATTGCGCCGCCTACATCAGAACTAAAACTTTCAGATATTAATCTAGATTTTGACAAATCAAACTTTATAATCTCACTGCCAGAATCGTCATTAATTGTTATGTCAACGGGGTGAACATGTATGCCTGTTAATGCTCCATATAAATTCTTTGTTTCATAATCATCAATTTCAAGTGTGAAATTTGTTGTAGATTCTACTGGGTAAATTAAATCGACTTGTGCTGGCATTTTCCATTTAACATCATCACCAAGAATATCTGCGGTTGCAGCTGTCGGTAAAGCATAAATTGGTTCTCGCGGCAATTCAACCGTGTGACTAAACGAAGTAATTCTATTTGTGCTTGATCCGTCACATGTTAAAACTATGCCACCTTGATCTGGTACACGTATCGTGGGATTATCTGCTGCCGCTGCACCACCGTTATATCTAGCATCAATACCTGGGCCTAAATCTCCAAACACAGATATAGAAGCTTGCACAGATGGAACTTCTCCAATACCACAAGATATACTATAACTATTAAGGTATCCACTATGAAAACCAAATGAACCACTTAAATTATTTTCAAGTGTCCCTCCTATGTTTGGTTTTTCATAAAATATTGTTCCACTAAAAGCATAAGTTGGCCCATCTCCTGTTAAGTTTAAGAATGGATCTTCGCTTATCAGTGCGCGACTAACAGTAAAGTTGCCTTGCATCGGCTGTGATATTAATCCAGTAACATATCCAAAACCAATAAAGTTTACATTTTTTTCTGTAACACCATAATTGCCTTCAATACTTTGGACACCAGAAATGCCAGTGCCATTTATAAATATTGATTGGTTATATGGTAGTGAAGCGTTTTTCATTATGGTTTAGCGTATGGATCTCTTAAATTGCCACCAACACGTTTTTCGTGTTCAATAACTTCAAGAACTGCGCGTCTTATTTTGCGACCTAAGTCACGGCCGTTGGATTGACGATCATTATTTGTGCCTGATGCATCTTCGCTGACTGTTGGGCCTGTTGCACCCATATTGACTGCGATGTTAACAGTGTTATTGTTTGTTGAACTTGATGCGTCAGAAGATTTTGCAGAACCTTCTTGTGGAACAAATTTTTGGTTTCCAACCATGCCGCCAGACTGAAAGCGGTTCATGCTGTTTAGCATATTACTTCCATATTTTCTTACTGCTCCAGCGTTGACTACAAACTCTCCACCAGTTAGCATTGCGGGTATGTTATCGATTGAGCCGCCACGCTGATAAGGAATAATTACATTACCGTATTTATCTTTTACTGGCCCCTTTCTATTTTTTCTAAACTCGTATGGAGTCACATTGTTGGTTGGTCCCACACGACCAGTCGGGTCGAACATTCGACCAGTCGGGTCGAACATTCTACTGGGGTTGGCGGGCACAAGCCCTGGCCGAGCCAAAGGTTCATCTGTACTGAGATATTGGAATACGGTATCATCAACTTGTTTTTCTATTGCTTGCTCAAATTTTTGGTGAACACCTAATCCACCAAGACCTCTGTGTTCTGGCAGCGGAATTACACCATATTTTCCGCCTACGCTTAATGCCTCATTATACATATGCTGAGCCATGGCCGCTCTGTCACCAGGTTTTATTCCTGCTTTGCGAAATGTATTCATTAAAGCTCCAGCTCTGCCCCCATGCGCATCGGATTGAGCAACTGCTTTGTTCATAGACATACCTGACGCCAAGTTCTTACCGAGGTGAAAGTGCTGATCACTCATTCGAATTGCTCTGTTAGCTGATGCTGTGCCAGTAAATCCTGGGGCCATTGGTGTCCCTTGTCTTCCGCCAAACGCAGTTGAGGACGGCGGACCAGGAATCATATTATACCCAGGAGCAGAACCTCCTTGATGTGGCATTGCCCCGAGATTTGGATCAAAGGCGTTAAGAGCTCGCGCTTCTGTGTAGCTCATTCCGTCACTTGCCTTAGGTTTTTTCTTAAACAAATTTCCACTCATTAAAGCACTTAAACCCACGTTGATTCCTGTACTTACAACTGTTGATACAAGTTGATCTCTTTCTGCTTGTTTTTGGAATTGTTTTTGAATTTGCTTTTGTCGTTCTTGTCTTAAAAATCCACGAGTAGTTTGTGACGCAGGATCCTGCAGAGCTATTGAACTTAAATTTTTATTAAATACGTCTAAATTTAACCCAATACCACCGCCGCCAAGAGCAGATCCTCCGCTACTTGGTCCAAACGATGCGTTGCCAAATCTTTCTAAAGCTTTTCTTTTGTGTTTTGAAGGTACTCCGCCAAAAACTCCACCACCAGTTTGAAATCTTGGAAACATACGAAAGTTTATCGCATCAAGATTCTCTTTGCCAACTGCAGAAGTCGCCTTTTGATTTAAAATATATTCCCCTGGCTCTACCATAGCGTGAACTTTGTCTCCCGTGCCGCTTCCAGGAACAAATGCACCCCTTTGATTTCCTCCTCCTATTCCAAAAAAGTTGCCCAGTTTTCCGCCTACAAAATCAGCAAC
>CEOR01011383.1_pt1 | contig 19400 bp, 25 predicted proteins | sample 530661 | NCBI WGS metagenome assembly CEOR01 (sample SAMEA2620836, study PRJEB7988) | marine metagenome | biome: marine biome (ENVO:00000447); feature: deep chlorophyll maximum layer (ENVO:xxxxxxxx); material: "saline water (ENVO:00002010), including plankton (ENVO:xxxxxxxx)" | depth 65 m
GAATTGATTAAAGCCGTCAGGGTCTCCCAATTTGCGAAATCCTACGATATTTAAATCATAATCGCCGTCATCAAAAACCATGAACCCCGCTTCTTTAACTTTAACTAATTCAGGGGGTAGATCATCATAAATCCGTTTGTGCATGTCTATAACTCCGTTTGTAAATGTTCTTCTACTTTGACCACAAAGAGCCAATTTGTAGATTGCCACTGTTTCTTAATGACTTGTACCTTCTTGGAACGGGAAAACAAATTTGAATCCGTTAGAAGTATAATATCCCCTACCTCTATGTAACCATAACGAGGGCTTGCAATGTATTCAATTGAACGTAATGCAACCCCTTCAAATCGTACCTTATCCCTACAAATAAGGGCTGCCGTCGTATCATCATGTACATATTTGGATTCTGTCTCATCCTTCTTTACGCCATATCTTTGGGCAGAAAGAACAGAATACATAGTAGAGAAATTTGAATTATAGTTAACGTTAATATCGGGCGTTATGCGCATAGAAGCCACAAATTTGTTTTGTGCCAAAGAGAACCCATAGCCCAAAGTATAGTAGTTAACTATGTTCTCGCTATTTGTAAGCGTTTGAATTGGACTATTTTGATACCACTCAGATCCCGCCGTCAAGACGTGTTTAACGTACAATTCCGATCCTTCATAAAGCAAATTTAGAACAGGTTTTAAGCCCCTAGCCCCGTAAATCACCGATATCGGCAAGAATGGAATAATCTCGTTTTCCAAGAATTCAAGGGGGCTTATTTCACTTGAATTGATATACCCCGCAAATTTATAGGCATTTAAAACGGGTCTTAGGCTCTCCCACTCCCCATAATCAATATCCGCCGCCCCTAGTTGTAGAAATTGAATACAAATATCCCCGCCGCCTTCTATGGCTGTATTTGAAGAGCGAGAAAGTAACCCGCCCCCGCTTGTAGGGTTCCAACTAGTGAAATATTCCGCCGCTTGATCATCATTGATATTTGTTATGCGATCTTGAAATCCGCCATCTTTGATATCAAAGGTGACATAAGCAAAAACAGAGCCATCCGCGCGGATAAAGTGTTCTACATCTGGGTCTATGTGTCGCCCTTCCTTATCGCTTATGCGTACTTGATTTGCTTCTACATAGTGGGAAGCTATGGCCATCCATACTTGATTTTGACCCGTAGAATTTACCGCTATGACATAAGCAGGGGTCAAGCTATACCGGATTGCAGTCCCAAATTGATCCACAATCTTTCCCCCTGTGCCAAGTACAATCGGGATCATCTTTCCCCTATGGGCATCCGGTACATCTATAAGAGCGCTAGAACCTATGAATTTAGACGTAAAAGGGCTTATACTTGTATTTGTGAGCGCTGATATATCTTCGGGAATCAAACGCGCTGTAGAGCCTGTTTGGAAGGCGTAAAGGCTACCAAAAAAAGCGGGGGCTTCTATGCTGAATTCTACATATCCTTTGGGCTGTGCTACATGTCCAAAAATAGGCTGTTTAGCTAGCCCCGTTAGTAGAATTGTGCGTTCTTCGTACGTTTGAATTGATTTCTTTGTTTCCAAAACATACGATAATTCTACTTTTGAATCCTGCAAAATGTTTCCATCTAGAACCTCTTTGGCTATATCTACGCCCTCGAGAATACAAGATATCGCCGTGGATATAGCGTCCACATTAAAACCCATATCCCCCAAATCAAACATCAAATCCGGCTCTTCTACAAGCCCCCCTTTATAGGTTTTGTCTCCCTCGTTTGAATTCAAAGATACGGGCTTTGTACTAATAAAGTACTCTCTACCGCCCCAATTAAGCGATAACAAGAAGACAGGATACGCCCCTATCCAGTCAGATCTAACGCTCATACTATCTCCAAAAGATCAATTGTGGCCACTCTCATTACCTCTCCAATCCCGTTCCCCAGTAGCTCATCCCCTGTTACACTATCGATTTGTACTTCTGAATTCAAAACACTATATAAGAATTCGTGTCTACGGTTGAAAAGTCTTGTATCAGTATTTGTGGCTATAGAAGGCAAATATACAAGGGGAAGAACGCCCCCCTCAACCTCTCTAAGAATGCCCTCTACCATGTAGGGAACATCATTGTAATTTGAAATGGCTTGTGACCCTGCCCCGCTATTTGATTTGTAGTAGTCCGGATCGGGGTTTGCGTTGTACAGGGTAGAGATATCCACCCCGTCCGACCAAGAAATTTGAATTGTTCTTTGATCGGGGGCTATGTTCTTGGCATATATGGTTCTATCTTGCTGTACCGTTTGAATTGTGCCCGCCTCTATAGATATTCTTCTTCCCTTGCTGTATTGCTGCCCTGTGACAGCTACAGCGCCGATATTAAAGGAACCAATTCTAAAATCCTTGTCTATGGTTTCTTGACTTGTGATGTATATAGCAAACGCCTGTGCATAAATAGAATTCAAATTTATGACCCCAGCTACATAAGGGGATAATACCTCTACAGTGCCTGTGGAGGCGGTTAATGTAGGCTTGTTTTCAAGACGTATTACACAAGCCTTAGCATTTGAATCACCAAAAACCCCTTCTGTGTTACTTTGAATTCTAATATACTCAGTGCCTCCACCCTCGCCCGTGGTGGTTATTTTGGCGATATACCCCTTTAATTCGTTGTAGAAGTAGTAATTTCTATCTATGACCGATCCCCCTCCGGCGTTCTGTATCAGGGTTTTTCCTTTGATTAGACATCCGTGCTCCATGTCCTGAGCACTATCAAAAGTGGCTATATCGACCCATGAAGCGCCGTTATAGTACTGTAATTTGAATTGTTGAAAGTTGATATTATGAAGGTTGAAGCCGATCAAATCATTACCCAAAGAAATGGCCGCGCTTGATAGTTGAAAAGGGATTCTCATTGCTGGGACAGCGCCACTTGTAACCGCTGTAGAGCGCCACAAAACACGAGGAGAAGGGCTAACCCCATAAAGTATGTTTTCTTTGCCGTAAAGGCTTGTAGCCTTTATATTCCACCCTTCCCCGTTGTACGTTGTACCGCCGTTAGATGAAATGCTTACACCCTCATGAATATAGCTTTTACGCCCTGCAATAGGGTATTTCCTACCTATCGTTTGTTTTCCGGTTATAGCTGTCGATCGGGCATAGATATCGGAGATCATAAACTGGTACAATTTGAATTCGGATGCTGTTATTTCTGTGTTTATAATAACCTGTGTCCGGTTTTGTGTAGTGGTACCAGTGGCCGCCGTTTGATTTGAAAAGCCTGTAGTAAATTTGCGCAAATTGGCGTTTGTATGTGCCCTATAGTAGAAATTAAACTTATTTGATGTGTGTTCAATTATGAATTCTGTTTTCTCTCTACAATCAAACGTTATAGAGGTACCATTTACCTCTATTTTTGCTGCAAAAAATTCTACTGTAACCGAGTATAAATCAGGGTTTTTGGCGATTATGGTTTTCACTGTTAGAGGCGCTGTGCCCGTGGCATCATTCACGACCTGTACCAGCCCCCTAACGGTCAAACCCTCATCAGGATAGGTATTTTGTGTTCTTGTAAAGGTGATGTCATTACCCGCGCCCCCTGTGCCCTGTAACGTGGTAAAGCCTTCCCCTAGGGTCTCCGTACCCGATCCCGTTTTTACAAAAATAGAACAATCGGATAATTTCTCTATAGGCAAGTATGAAACACGATTTGTAGTAGTATTGTTAGGGTGATCTTCTCTGTTTTCAAATACGGGTTGTGCTTCTATATTTGAATAGCCGCCCAAGGTGGCGACAGCTACAGAAAAATCGTTTGTGGCTGTGTCTGCGTACCATGAATGGGCAAATACTAACCCACCCTCAAAAGCCCCGATCCTGTAGTCCGTTAGAATTGAAGCACTATCAACGAAGAACAGCGCCCCCGATTGTGTGCCCCCGTCCATAGCGTGATCAGGCCAATTGGTGCCGTCCGTGCTGATTTTTAACAATATTTGATTTTGTGATACATAAGAAAATGCTGATATAAGTTCGTTATTTGAATTTGAAAATATAGAAACCATCCCCGTGGTCATATTTGCATCTGTACCAGCGGCAAAGGAATTAGCCGATTTCTCTTCTATATCGACGAATTTACCCGCTGTAATCAAATCCTGTACTTTATAGAATGCATGTGGAAGGGTGACATAACGGATTTTTGTTGTAAGCCCATAACCTACACAGAATTGATTTTGATATATGCATAAATCTGGCCTGTTAAGGGGCTGTGTAGCTAATTTATCTTCGTTAATCAATTTAAAGTTACAGTTATCTATACTTGCAAATTGCCACATTTGATTTTTATTTGTAGCCGTTCCATTATAATAAGTGCCTACAATTAACAGGGTTTGACCCCCTGTGTGGGCGATTCTCATCTTTTGAATTGTATATTCCCCGCTTGATACGTCGATAGAAGAATTCAAAAGTTGAGACCCTATAAAAGTCCATGAAGCGCCGTCATCCGTCGATCTATAGCCCTTTACATTTGCTTTTTCTGCTTCAATATACAAATACAAAAGCAATAAAGAACCGTCCTCTAGCTTACAAATTGCGGGTTTTCCCTCATTTGAAAAGGAGATCCCCGATCCCAAATTTGCAATTGTGACATCTGTCACGCTTCGATTTGAATCTGTTATTTGTGCTCGAATGCTCTTTGTCGATAAAGTCAAATTTACATATTCAAAAACAACAATATAAGAATTGTTGTCAAGCCCCAAAATATCGGGATTACCTGCGCTTTGGCTTGTTTTGCCATACTTGACCAAATCCCAATCTGATATCGTTACAGGGGGGTTATGTCCGTACTCTATCACGGTTGAATCTACATTATCCCTAACTGTATAGCGAGCATTTGAAGACAGCCCCGATCGGCGCGTTATGACCTGTAGATCGGTAGATGATAAGCACTCCCCAGTAGAATTTAAATATAGCTTTGTTGTACTATCTGGTAGAGGTTGATCGGGGATTGGATCTTGAATGCTAAATCCCGTGGCCTGTGCACTCCAAAACTCACTAGAATCCAAAGGATAAGGGACTAGAAACCCCCTGAGATAGTCTTTTGATATTTGTGTTCCCATTAATATGACCCCGCCGCGCTAACTTTATTTAACTTTGACATAATACCCCCACGTTTTTGATTTGTGCGCACAAAGCGATCAAAATGCTTATAGGGTTGAATAACTATAACTTGATTTGAAGAAGGCATATTTCCTCTTTGAAGGGCGTTTACACCCCTTTCACCGCCTAACCTTTGGACAGTCTGACGATCGATAACTGCTTCCCCTGAGAGGGCTGTAATTTGCCTAGCATCGTCGCCTTTCCCTATCATACCCCCCATGTGGAATTCAGGGGGTGGGGTGGCCATAACTGTGGCCGCTTGCAAGGCACCCAAAGCACCCAAAGCACCCATAGCAAAAGGGTTGGGGGCTACTTCCATAACTTTGGCGGCCGTGGTCATTATGATGTCCGCTACATTTGCCGCCTGTGATACTCGGAAGGCAATTAAAGCGGCTTTTTTGTTTTCTCCCCCTACCATTTTGATAAGATCGGCGGCGGCTTTTGCGGATTGAATGTAAAAACCTGCAATTTGTTCCCCTGTAACCTCGGTTTTTTCCGCTTCTTCTTCTAGGTTTTTTTGTCTTGATTTTGACAAAGCATCATTTTTGATTTGAATTCCTTCTCTTAACTCTAGTATTTGTTTGTCAATATCTAAATTTATGCCCTTAGCTGTGGCGATCTGGTTTTCTGTCTCAGCTAACTCTAAATTAGCTTGCTTTTGTGCTTCTAGGCTCTCTATTGTACGATTTGTGATATCGGTGTCTAATTTGAGTTGTGCCTCTTTACGTTTGATCTCATCGTCAATAAGTGCAATCCGCGCCGCCCTGTTCTGATTTTCTAAAGAAATTGCGCTTTGGGCTTCTGTTATTTGCATTTGCTCTAATTTGCCCGTTATGCCCATTAGGCGCGCTTCTTCTTTCAATTTCTCGGCTCTCGCCTTGGCGGCTTCTCTTCGTTGGTTGGCAAGCCTTGTAGCCCTATCTCTTGCCGCGTCTTGCTGTGCCTTCTCTTCTTCTCTTTGTTTTCTCTGCTCTTCTCTTGTTTTGGCTATGTCCTGTTGGAGGTTTTCAAATTCAAACGCTTGATCGGCTATTTGATTTGTGAATTCCTCTTCTTTTTGAGCAGCATCCGCCCTCATTTGATTTAATTTTTGTGTTTCTTTGGCTAGCTGGCTTTGTCTTAATATGGCTAGGTCGTTTTGTTTTCCGTTTTCCCTTTGATGTTTTCCTAATTTGGCTTCTACATCTATTGTATTTTTGATTTCTTTTATCTTGTTTTCTTGGGCTTTTATGGCGCGGAAATTTGCAATTGCTAAATCCCCGCTTTCTTTTGCTAGTTGATTTTGGAATTCTTGAGACGATTTATTTGCTTTTCTCATGTCAGAATCAAATTTAGATACTTTGCCTGTCAAAAGATCGTATTCAAATTGTAGATCCTCTACAGATTGACGCGCCCCCTGTAGCGCTGTAGCCGCGTTAAAGGCTGCATCCGTTTGCATTTGAATTGCAGAATCCGCCGCCGTTATGGCACCCTCTAAATTCTTTTGCTGTGTCTCTAATGCCTGTGCTTCTTTTGCAAAAACACTATATATCCCCACCCCTACAGCGATCGCCGCTACAGCGGCAAGAATATAAGGATTTCCCGTCAAAAATGCTTTTCCTAGGTCACGAACGGCGATCCCCGCCATTTGAATTGTAGTTACAGCACCCCCCAAAGCGGGATCAAATTCACCAATTAAATCTCCTGTGGCCTGTACCGCGCCCCCTAATTCACGGGTTTGTTTTTTGAATTGTCTCGTACTTTGAGCGGCGCTTTTTGCCGAATGATCTATATTTTTGAATGATACTTGTGTAGCTTTGGCGGCTTCTTTTGCTGCCATTTCCGCCTTTTTTAGCTCCGTAGAGAGGGTTTTTACCATCTTTTGGGCTTCTTGCTTTGTCATATTTGGCATTTTTTGAAGGTTATTCAAAAGATGCTTCATATCCGCTTCTACATTAATTTGAATTGATTTGTTTACATCTGCCATTTTAGAGCCTCTTAGCCGTGTTTACTAGTTCATTTCCTATAATGTCAATTAACCGATCGATCCTCTTTTGGGCTGGCTTCCATAGTACTTCTATAGCCAGTGTTTTCCCTTCTTTTATTTTTGTTTTCGAGTCCCTGCCAACCTTTATAGCAAAGGCATAGGGGGCACTATTGCCCACCCCCGCAATAATTTTGAAATCCGGCGTAACATACAACACTTGAAAAAAGCGATCAATACTTCTTTGGCTGTCTTTTTCCCGTATAATCCAGTTTCTACGGGCATGTTTCTCTAAATCAATCACATATGCTTCTAGCTCTCTACGCGTGTTAGGGGCTACCATATCAACCAATTCTTTAAACATATCGAGGGCTTGACCATCAAGATCAATAGAAGCGCCCCCCGATTGTACTTTATACCTTACTTTTGACATCTAATAACCCCCTGTCATACCTTTGGCGGCGCTCTTTGCGCTCTTCTTTTGTTTCATGCTCAATTCTGTACAGGGCTAATAATGTTTCCTTTTCTTGTGTATTCAAATCAAAAAACCAATTGGGCTTTTGACCCCAAAGCAAAGAGATTTTATATCCTAGAAACTCTAATCTCCCTCTTTGGGTGAATGTGTAAAATTTGCTTTTTCTTCTACCCCTTCTTCTTTGGGGATCTGTTTTGCAAATTCCAAAAGACAAGTAGACCCCGCGTTGTAGATTTGGGAAGCCGTCACGCCCTCTTCAAGTAGCCTTTCGAGCATCATCCGCCCGTATGGGATAGGGCTTGTCTTTAAAGGCCTGTATTTTGGAAATATGGCCTTCTCATCAAGTGCCACCCCTACAGCGCCCGCGCAAAGCCTTAGAAGCGTTACAGAGTCATCAGAAGACCACAAAGTCACGAATTCTAATGAGGTTGCCAAAGAGCACGGCGGATCGACCTCAAATTCTTTCTTTCCTAGTTCAAATTTGATCATGAAAGTTTATCCTGTTTTATAGTTAAAGTTAGGTTGTACCTGTGTAAGATACAGCGCCGTACACGGTAAAATTGATAGTAAATGTCGAGGGGTCTCCCTCTGAAAAACTAGCCGTACATACACAGCGCTCTAGGGTTACACTTGAATCCGTGTCATCTCCTACCGCCGTCCCGTCAGAATTATATTTGATGTTTACACAGTGGAATTCTACATAGGGGGTACCCGTGGCCGCTGTACTTATATTTGAATTGTAAGCGCCTGTCTTTTGAATAAAGTCGAGTATCGCGCCCGCTGTACCACTTGTAAACTGTCGGAAATATGCAGTAAAAGACCCTGTTAAAGGTTGTTGATCGCCTTTTCGGACAGTTGTGATTGATCCCCTGTCTCTAATTACCGTTTGATCCTCACGGGCGGAAGAACTCAAATTATCAATGGTTAGATTGCCTTCTTCGTATTGAATATCAAGTACATCAGTCCCCCCGTCTAATAGGGTTATAGTGCCGTCCCTGCGTACTTTTGGGATAGTTGATACAGCCATTTTTGATCTCCTAAATTGAATGTAAAATGTTAAATGTTAATGTCACAATCATGAATTCAAGCGGGGTGCTAACTTCTCTTATACTTGAATTGTAACGTATTTGAATCCCGCTTCTTATAGTACTATAACTTTGTAATACAGCCCCTATAACTAACTGCTCTTTATCAAGACAATTATCATAGTCCGTAGGATACAGATCAAGGGGTCTAAGCCTATATAAGAATTTAACTGTAACTCTTGAATTCAAATAATAGCCATCATCAATCCGCCTTTGGCGTTCTGTGGTCTCTCCTGAGGAATCGATCCCAACAGAAAAACCTAAATGGGCTTTTGTTTTCTGCGTTCTACCTACATAATTCGGGGGCAGGGAGAGCAAATTAAAACCCGTCAAAGCATCAACCTGAGTAGCTACAGCGGATCGCAACTGGGCAAAGGATACAGCCATCAATAACGCCTTCTACGCCCATAATAAGAAGGCGCTGTTAGGTATATGACAGGCTGTGCCGCTTTTCTCTTATTTGGATCTGTAGGCTTGTTTTCATGTGATTGATCATAGATGAAATTGATGGATTCAAATTCAAGTAAAAACTGCTTATAGTGCTCTTGGGCTAGCTCTAAATACCGTCCTTCACCCTGTGATATCGAGGAATGAAAATCGCGGAAAATCAAATATAGGGCTAGATGTCTATGAGCATCATAAAAGGATTCAGGGGTCATAACCAAATACTCATAACCCATCCCCTTTTGGCGTATTTTGCGCAAAATTTGATAAAAAGCATCGTCTATATATTTTTGATAAGAAGACGATCCGGAAGGGCGTAGATTGGCTAAATCGCTATATGTCTGGGTAAGGTCGGCATCCGAAATAACTGGGTACAACCTACGCAAAACCACAGCGGCCATACGTCTAAATATGTACTCAGTACCGGATATCGTTACCTTGAATTCTTCTCTGTAGCCTTCTCCTAAATCAAGTGTAGAAGGCAAAACCGAGGAGGAGACGGTATAAGAGCAGGTTCCATCCGTGTCTATGCTAGCCGTTTGATCGTTCACTAGAACAGTATCATCCGGCGCCACAAGACGATATAACGCCCCTGTAGGGACAATTTGTGCATTATCCCTATATATTTTTATTGATTGAACGTTTGTTTTTTCCCGTTCGATCAATTCAACATATTTGATTTCGGCGCTATACGGAGTAGTCATTTTATACCTTTAAAACATCCCACCAAGCAGTATCAGAAGAGACAACATGGACACCTTCACCAGCACCCAAGGTAGATATTGTGTTTCCGCTTGCATCTTTAATAACAATATTTGAACTGCTAGACGCTCGACTTTTGATCCAAAAACAAGCCCCTTCAACATAAGAAGGAAGAATACAATCAAGCGATCCAGTAGTATTCTTTAATAATTGATATGTAGAATCGGAATAAGTAAGGGTTTTGTTTGTTGTAATAGTTTCAACATTTACGCCGCCTTTTAAGACCATATGACGCGGAATTTTGAATTGTGATTTGTCTGTAAAAGCCATGATTATTGCTCCTCTTTACGCCGTTTGGCGCGTTCTAGGTGTTTTACTACGATTTGACGGGCTTGTTCTTGTGATACCTTGCCTTTACTTGAATTGGCTACTTTTTGTGCCATCTTCTGTATAGTACTATACTTGCAATTCATAAGCCTGTACCCCTAATTTTTGTAATCTTGTCTCAAAAGAAATCAAATCTTGAATTTCCTTTTGTCGCTTTCTAAGTTGAATTGCTCTTTCTGGGATGTGTTGATCCTGTGCAATCCGGTCAATAGAACGCTGTTTTCTTATCTTCATAAGTTGAATAAAATGCTTATGTGGTAATTTAATTTTGAGAGATAAAATCAAATCTCTTCTAAATTCTGCAAAACCTTTGTGATCGAATTCAAATATGGCCTCATTACCTATAACTTGAACAGATGTCCATTTGTCAGTATGATAAGACCCCCCACGGGCGGGGAACATTCGCAAATAATCAAATTCGCGCGGATTGAATACTTGAATTCCTTCGTTTTGCATTTTGGCGATCGCTATAGAGGGATCGGGATTCTTTCCATCTCTAACGCCATTAACGCCCCCTGTTATACGCAAAGTAGAAAAAGAGGGAAGTAGCAGGGGCAAAACATCCGCCTTTTTGCGTTTTCCATCTGGCTCTAATTGAAATTCGTACATTTCCCAATTTTTGACATTGTGAAGGAAATAATACGGAGAATTAGCTGCTACGGGTAGCGTTTCTCTACTTTTGACTTGATTTGACCAAGGTTGAGATTTCATAATTTTGCTCCTGTTTTATGAAAAAGGCGATAACAGGACAGCCAAAAAACAGGACAGGAAAATCGCCGCCCTGTTATCATAAATTGGCAATCCTGTCCTATGTACTTGATTTGATTAGACAGCCTCGATCCTGATCAATGATGGCCATACCTAGGTATGCATGCCCTACAACGCGGGTTAGGGCTTGTGTGGCTGTGCGTTCCATTTCAATCAAAACCTTACCCATAGTCATGAAATCTACCGCCTGAGGGAGGCTTGTGGGGGTTCCATCAATATATCCAAGGCAATTAGGGGTAATCATGTATCCATTATGGGCGGATGCGGCGTTTGTAACGTGTGAAGAGCGATATACCTCAACCCCAAATAGAGAGCCTACAAAGCCTCTTCCTTTGGCTTCTAGCATAGCCTGTGTAGCTGTCATCATACTAACGCTATTTGAAGTCTCATTTCTAAGGCTGTCTTGTAGTTCTACAAGTTGTTTAGGGTGTAGTACGGCGGCATATTGACCATCAACACCGACACCGGATGCCGCTTGTTCCAATGCAAATATAGCGTCAAAAAATAGGTCTACAGACATTGTATCACTGGATGAGCCTACTACATTTGTAGAGAGTCCATCCGCTGTATCACATTGCAATTCTGCAAAACGAGACTCATAAGAAGCGGCGATTGAACGTGCTAGACGGAAGGGATCGATATCATTAGCGCCCAAACCAGTCATAGAAGCAAGATCGGAGATCTCATAACTCAAATATTGACGCCCTACGGTTATGTCTACGCTTGATTCTGTAATAGCTGTATCAGAGCCTGTGGCGTTCTCAGCTATGCCAGACATCTTATTATAGCCATCAAGACCCGCTTTTCTAACAGACATGACTTTAGAGCCACTGCCATTGATAGATCCGTAGTAAGTCAAAAATTGGGAGTTTCTAAGATTTGAAGTATCTCTAAGGAGAAGTGTAATTTCTTGGGTGATCATCTTTGCAAGACGCAAATTTGAAAGGTCACTATAATACGTAGCCATTTTGTAATTCCTCTTTGGGTTGATTTGGGCTAACTGCTATTCACGGGGGCGACCCTACCCATTTTGTAATTCAAATTAACTATAACTTATTATAACTCAAATTTGAAAGACTTTTTTCACCTATGGAAATTCGGATATCTTGACATCCCCCCAATATCGAGGGTGAAATAACTCTATATGTTACACATTGTAGCCCCGTAAATAGCCCTAGAAATCGTTTGAAGGTGTTGCAAGGTGTAAAGACGCCGAAGCATAAATTACAAGGCGTTACAGAGGCTTCTACAGGCTTGCAAATATACCCCCTTCCCAAAGCCCCTGTAATGGCAATATGTAATAGGGACAGTATATCCGCCTTAAAAATAGGGGTGTCAAAAAATGTCCTCTAAAAACCCCTTAAAAGTGGTCCATACTGAACACCTGTTCAGTAGAGCAGGGATACAGTACAAAAGCCCCCAAAGAGGGGGCATACCAGAAAACAAAAAAGCCCCCAAAGAGGGGGCGGGGGCTAGGTTTTATTTATTAGCCTGTACAGTATAGGAAAGGATTCATCAATGAGGCGATCCATAGATAGGTTTTTTACCGTTTGGATCGCGTTCTTTGTCATCTGCTCATATTGGCCTTTAGCGGCTTGGTGTGCCCTTTGGCGCTTCCCTTTATGTGGGAAGGCATCAAGCGCCGCCGCCGCTTCTTCTTTGGCTTTGTAGGCTTCTGTTAGGTGATGTTCTACAGCTAACAAAAAAAGAATCTCGAATTGTTCTTCATACATGATCCCCTCCAAAGAGCCAGTTATCCACAGGTTCACCCGCTTTACGCTTTGTTTGTGCGTCCAATTGTAGCCGCTCGATCCTTCTATGCAAGGATAGATAATTACGGGTTTTGAGGGTCATAACCTCACACGACAAGCCTTTATCCTGTGTGTAGGCATAATCGAGGCTGTATTCTTTCCTGTCAGGGTCGAATTTAATGTCTTGTGGCTTTGGTGGGCACAAGACCCACACATCAGGCTTTTTCCTTACTTTTGGCATATTGCCTCCATAAGGTCAGTGATGTAACTTGGAAGTCTCGAAATAACGTCCTTGCCGTTTGTGATGGTCATCCCTTCAAAGGAAACGGAATTTTCATAGTCCCCTATGGGCTTTTGAAAGCGTACAAAGAAACCCTCTTTGCAGGGGCTAACGCTTAATATGTTTGCAATGTTCACAATATGCCGCGATCCGTCGATCGCGTGTACAACTAAGAATAGAGGGCTCATTAGTAGTCCCCTGCAATATAATCGGCCATATGTCCATCCTGTTCTTCATTACAACGAAGACAGATGGGCTCACCTGTGTACATTTCTCGACCGAAGCAATAGAGGATATGACCCTGATCGGGTTCTTTTGTGCCACAAATAGCACAAACGATAATTTCTTGTTTGGTTTGCTTTTCCATGTCGGTATCTCCTGTGTAGTAGTAAAAGCCAAAATATAAAAGGGGGGCAGGGTATAAAACCCCCGCCCCCTGTAAAGGTTACAATTTGTTGTCTAGAAGTATGTTTGGACAATTCTAGTTTTAAGCCTGTCTGAAAGACCAAGGCAAGAAAGATAAGTGTATACCTGTTCTTTTGTAGGCATAAGAATAATTGCAGTTGACGTTCTTTCCCACTTGCTAATTGTGGTTTGTGGGATGCCCATTTGATCGGCTATATATTGCTGTGATCTACCGTGCATAATTCTAAGCCCCTTCATTAGAAGAGGAAGAGGGATATCCTCATCTATACAAAAAAAGAAATCATCTTCTTGTGCTATTTGTGGGGCTTGTGATTTCATTTCTGCATACACTACAGATTGAATCTGTTCTAGCTGTCGCCATAGTGTAGAAAGGGATGGATCTTCGGGGTTATAGGCGTGAATATCGCCGGATTTGTATTGCACAATCATCATTTGATTAGGCATTTTTTCTCCTATTGGTTTGGGGTAGGTGCTGTAAAAGCCAAAATGTAAAGGGTGGGGGGCACATGCCCCCCTGTAAATGTTAGACAGCAAATAGCATGTATTGGGCTGTGAATTTGAAGCGCTTCATACCCTTGCACTCTTTTACAAGGTCAAAGGTAGAAACGGGGCTATGAAGGAATCTAACATAGCCTAGGGAATCAACGCCCGTAAAGCGTGAAGGGCTTGTGGCGTAGGGTAGCCATACCCACTGCCCTATCTGTAGCCTAAGAACGCCGCGCCGGATCTTGTCTAGGTCATCTTTGCAAAGATGAATAGTGATTTGATATCTCATAGTCTTATAAACTCAGACAATCGATCCGCCTTTTTCATAAGGTAATCGGCCATTTTATGATCATCGTTGTAGGTGATGATAGTAGCATCATAATTATCGTCGTAGACGATCCCTTTTTTGACGCCCTCTATCCCATCAAGGTGGATAACTTCACCTTTAGAAATAATTTCAATTCTATCCATGTGTTCTTCACACATGGATAGAAGTTCTTCTGTAGTTTGTATTACTTCTTTTTCATTGCTGTAGTACGTTATTAAGTACATTTGTTTTTTCTCCTGTTGGTTTGGGGTTGCTTCATAGTAAAAGCCAAAATGTAAAGGGTGGGGGGCACATGCCCCCCATAAAGGTTAGGTTTTGTCTACCTTCAAGACGTGGATACTTTTGCCCTTGGCGCGGGTTAATTGACGGCGGGCGCGGGCGGCTGTAATGGCCTCTACTGTAAAAGTGTGTTTTCCTGTAAAGCGTGACCAATAAATGAAAGTATATGTGTTCATGTGTTCTCCTGTGCTGTAGTAAAAGCCAAAATGTAAAGGGTGGGGGGCATGTGCCCCCCGTAAAGGTCTATGTGTGACGCCAAGAATCGTAGCCTTTCCAATGATTAGAAAAGTTAAATCCTTTGATAGTGTTTTGAATTTCTTCTTGTAGTTTCATCAAAGAAAATGAAGAGGCATTTTTTATCGATCGGCTCTGGTTATCATCAAAGATGGATGCAAAGTTTACAAGGATAGTGTCTTGTGAGACAATCCAAAAAATTTGAATCCCTTCAAGTTCTGATTTTTCTGTAGGGGCAACAAATACAAAATTTCTAGAAGCTATTACATTAGCTACCTGAAGGTTTTTTGGTATGCTTTGAGTAATGATATCCGTGTACATGTTTGTTTCTTGTTTCATGTGTTCTCCTGTAGGTTTGGGGTGCTGTAAAAGCCAAAATGTAAAAGGGTGGGGGGCTATATGCCCCCCGTAAAGGTTACAAAGTTTTTGCAAGTCTTTTTATTTGTGCACGTAGTTTTTTTTGAGACTTAATTAGACCCTCATAAATTGAAGTTTTAACGGGTGTGAACTTTTCCCCGTTTTTCTTGTCGAATTCGTATTCTTCAATCATCAGGTTAACGCTCTCGTATTTTTCAATGGTGAGTTTCAAAAGATATGTGTCCATGTTTTCTCCTATGGGTTTGGGGTGCTGTAAAAGCCAAAATGTAAAAGGGGGGGCATGTGCCCCCCCGTAAAATAAATTCAGGAGGAGAAGATTTGTTATAGGGGGTGTGAAAGAGCGGGGCGGCATGTACAAAACAACTTTATGAAGTTTGTTTCATGTTGTAATAGTATCTAACCCTGTTACGAGTTGCAACACATATCTACAATTTTAAGTAATTTTTTTTCACTTTTTTTGTAGAATCGGCGTTTAAAGGGTGCCCATAGATGAATTCACCCCGTCATCCACCCCTGATCCCTTGCTAATTTTGGAAGAAAAAAAAGCCCCTCAGAAGAGGGGCGGGGTGTCACTTTCTGTGTCTTGTCACCTTAGACCCTGTAGGGGCTTTGGATCCGTCCACAAGCCAAGGATAATGTAGTAGAGCATACTCTAGTAGATCCACTGTATATCGAGAGGTTCTAACGCGTCCCCGCGCTAAAGGAACCTTTACAGTTAGCCCATAGGGATACTTATCTTTTAGAAGAGTCATACCCTCTTCTAGCTTGGCTATGTGCTCTTCTACGACTTGCCAAAATTTGATGCTTGGAACCTTCCCTTTAGAGTAACAGAGGCTAGCTCTGTACTGGCTTAGGGTTACAGTGTCGAGTAGAACATTAAAATTCATCATTTTGACGCCGTAACGCTTATTTTTGAGGAAGTTGATAATCATTTTCTCAAGTTGTGAAGTCTCAGGGGCGCGATCTATGTCTTCGTTGCGATCCTCTGTATTGACAAACCATTCATTTTCACATGTAGCGATGATTTCATTAAGAACTATGATTTCGTTTAGTTCGTTCCACATTTCCGTATCATGTGGGATAATGTCTTCATAGTACGCTTTAAAGAAGGGTTGAATTTCTGTAGCGAGTTGCTTTGTAAGTTTTTTTGGTAATATAAACATTTTTTTTCCTGTATTTTTTGGTTTAACTTTTTTTGTTATTTGTTATGGGGTCATGTAAAAGAGCGGGGAGCAGTTCAAAACAACTTTATAAAGTTGTTTCATGTTGTAATAGTATCTGACCCTGTTACTAGTCGCAACACATATCTATAACTTTAACTATTTTTTTTTCACTTTTTTTGTAGAAACGGCGTTTAAAGGGTGCCCATAGATGAATCCACCCCGTCATCCACCCTATGATTTTTTGCTCATCCACCCTGTATTATTTACCTACCCCCTTGTGACAGCCTGTAACAGCACTTAGCGATTAGAACGCCGCTATTCGATTCTGACGCGTTTTTATTTCTTTGTGGTGTAGTCATACCCCCCAACCTCTCAGGACGATTCGGACATTATTTGACCTAGCAATACAGGCGCCTTAAGAGGCGCTTTTTTGATAAAGTGCCAAATTTCCTAGAGTCTAGGTGCCTCGCTGTGCTCTTGACGTGAGTATAGCTAATCCGGAGGACCTTTGTACGCCTGTTCAGTGGATTTTTGTTCAGTGGGTTTCAAAATTTCCGGACATATTTTGACGACAAAAAAAACCCCCTAATTTCTTAGGGGGTCATATCAAATATTTGATTTGAATTGGTTAGCTAAGAGAAGAGAAGAACATACAACGTAGATCATCGGTATCAAGGGGAGCAGCCCCAAAACTAATTCTAGTTACGCCCCCGCTTCCTCCAGTACGGCTTACAGTGTACTCATCAGAATCCGCAGGGCTAGAAGCAACCTGCTTAAGGATAAGACCGTTTTTGATTACTAGAAGAACATCAAAATTAGCCACAACAGTTTCAGACAAATCAAAATTAACATTTGAATTGTTAGGGGTGAAGGCTTGGAAACTAGGAGCGATAGCAAGTCTTACAGCATTTGAATTAATATCGATCGTTGCATCGTCTACAGCTACTTTAATACCGCTATCATTTTGAATAGCGCCGTTTGATCCGAGTTGAACCGCCGATCCTGCTACCTTGTTAGCGGTTGTAAGTTGATTTAGCTTAGAATCGGGGATACTACCTGCTAGCTTATCTTGTCCAATTGAGCCCGCTAACATTGCATTTGTAACGCCTGAGGCTTTGATTTGAAGAGCGTCAGAAGCGATTTCTATACTTGAATCGTCTACTTTTGCTTTAAGCGCTTTGGAAGAGCCATCCTGTTCTAGCGCGTCCCCTGCCATAGCAGCCACAAGATCCGCGATCGCTTCTGTTTTTGAATTGCCATCAGTGGCATCCGCAAATGCAAAGAAGTCCGCAGTCAAATCAACCGATCCATCTGCTAGATCTGTAATGTCAAGTTTGACATTAGAGACCGCCGCCGATCCGTTATAGTTAGAAAAGGTAACACCGCCATTAGTAGCTTTTTGAAGGGAATTCAAATTTGTTCCCAAAGCCACTCCGGAGATAGTTGAATTGGCCAATTTTGAATTCGAGATTGACCCCGCCAACATACCATCGGTAATCCCCAAAGCCTTGATTTGAAGGGCGTCAGAAGCGATTTCTATACTTGAATCGTCTACCTGTACATCAAGCCGATCCCCTGTTTTGGTTAGGGCGTCGCCCGCTGTAATGCTAGAAAGTCCGGTAAATTGGGTAAATGTAATAGCGTCAGAACCCAAATTTGGAGCACTATCGTTAGTGCAAATATAACCTTGATCGGCGTTTGTGGTACCTGCTTTGACGAATACCGCCGCTGATGGGAACTCTGATCCAGCGTCCAAATCTGACGATCTAGCCATAGAAGCCCCAGCGCTAGCAAAAACATAAACGCCGTTTTGGCTAGCTGTAGACTGGTTTTTAACAAGAATTCTATCATTGGCGCTTAGGGTTACACCATCAATAGAAGAGGGAGCATCAGACAAATCAATGTTTGCCGTTGTGGCCGCGTCTACCGCATCTTTCCAAAAAGCACCCTGTTGAACAGAGTCTACATAGGCTTTGGTTGCAGGGTGAGAATCGGCACTTGGAGTAGCTACAAGGAGGGTAGCAGATCTATAATCATAGGTTCCTGTGAGATCAAGTTTAGAAGCGGGGATAGATCCCGCCAATTTTGCGGTTGAGACGGCTAGATCCTTGATCTGGGCGCCTGATATTTGAATTGCCATTGGCTAATTACCTCGATAAAAAATAAAGTTAACCGCCCTGTTTTGTAATTCTATATACTACATTTCTTCAAAAAGGATATGAATATTTGAAGAAGATCCCGAAGATCCAATATAAACCGTGTTATTTCTGTTGTTTCCTCTACCCATATGTATAGAAAGAACATTGTTAGCAGGTATAAACATTTGATCATCTGTAGCGGCAATTGTACCGCCATCCGTTCCTGTGTGCGCTATTTTTGCAGCTACTGACGATCCCACTTGAATTCGTCCACATGATTTCGGTAATTTTACTTCCGTCCATCTGTTAGCCGTAGCATTAGACACAAAGGTTTTTGTACTTGGGAAGGTTGTAACACTTGAAAAGTCTTCCATTTTTGATTTCTCCTATGATGAGGGTATATATTCTACTACGATTGTTTCCCCGCTTTGGGGTGTAAAAGTCGTTGTAAAGGTTGTAACAGTGTTTTCATTAAATGAAGTGGATTCGACCTGCCTAACGCCGTTCCAATATACCCTTAGAGATCCCGCTTGTATTTCTTCGGAAATGGTAAATTGGGTTCTAAAACCGTTTATTTGATTTGTTAGGTTTTCTTTTGACAAAGCCGATCCCCCTGTATTGATAGTTATTGTATAGACAAAGGGCATTTTTCACCCCTGTTTTCTTCTATTTTTGTACCATTCGTTTCTAATCTGTTCTCTGTTGGCTTCATATAGTTCTATATCGTCGTACATTCGATTAGAAAGGCTTGTTTGTCTATCGGGAAGGCTTACAGCCCCTTGATTCGTTTTGGGCGCTTGTGGCGTGTTCTGTGGCTCTTCTATGGCTAAGTCTTGTAGCTGTGCCCGTTCGATATTTGGCTGCTCTTCTACTTCTTGATCCAATTTCATATTTGATTTTGCTTGTTCAATATGTGGGCGTAGCATGTACGGCGCTTGATCTGGGTTTTCAAATGCATTTTTGAGCCAGTCCCCCAATTCAATTTTT
>CEOR01020478.1_pt1 | contig 18926 bp, 3 predicted proteins | sample 530661 | NCBI WGS metagenome assembly CEOR01 (sample SAMEA2620836, study PRJEB7988) | marine metagenome | biome: marine biome (ENVO:00000447); feature: deep chlorophyll maximum layer (ENVO:xxxxxxxx); material: "saline water (ENVO:00002010), including plankton (ENVO:xxxxxxxx)" | depth 65 m
AATGAACTTTGGACCAATTGGAGCTGCATTAGGTGCTGTTTTAGGAGGAGTAGGAGGGGCTCTTTTTGGAAAAAGTCAAGCTAAAAAAGCAGAAGAAGAAAGAAAAGAAAATAAAGAAAACCTGTTAGCTGCTAATATAGCATCAGGTAAAACTCAAAACGAAGTAAGATCTGCTGGTATTTTAGGTCAGTATGATACAGAAGGAATTACTAGTAGTTATTATGCAAAATATGGAGGGTTTATGGGTCAACCCGACTATACAGTAGAAGGTGGTGAGCTAATGATGGCTCCTAATAACAATCCACCTAAGACAGATAATAACGGTCGTGTAACACAAATTGGTAAAAATATGTTTAAATTTGATGGAGATACACACGATGCGCCTTCAGGTGGTATCGGAGTACAAGGAGGTAATTCAGAATTTGCATCGCAAACTAATCAAGTATTAGATTCTGGATTTGTATTTTCAGACAGATTAAAAGCAAACCCTGACGATTACCTTAAAAATATATAATTATGGCAAAGATGACATATGCACAAATAGCGGAAAAACTTAACAATCAATACAATAAGTATGATAAAAACTTGCAAAATGCTGTAACAGATGCGGAAAAGAACAGTGCTATGATGATGTTACAAAGAGTAGCTGAGCGAATGAATCAACTTATGTTAGCTAATCAAGCTGAGGCAAATGCAGCTGATCAAAATGAAACACCACCAGATTCTCCTAATCAAAGCATTGGACAAAGAACAATGCGAATGGCTGAGAATGGTGGCAGCTTAAAGTCTATACCAAAAGGTAATAAAGGATTACCTAAACTTTCTAAAAAGATAAGAAATAAAATGGGATATATGGGTAAAGGAGGTAGTGTAAGTTGGAACTGGGGAGGTAAAAAATATAGTGGTACTCTTATACCTAGTAAAGAAACTTCTACACATAGATATGCAAGAACTCATAATGGTAAAATAAAATCATTGCCTAAAAAACAAAATGGAGGTAAGTTACCTAAGTTATCTATAGATCAGTTAAATGCTTTATCTTATGAACAAAGAATGCCTTACTATAAGCTTCCTCCAACAGATGCTAGAAGCTTTGGTTTTAATACTTCTGGATGGTTACCTTCACAAGCAGAGTTTGATAAAATGCCTATGGATATAAGAGCAAACTATTATGCAAATAATCCTCAAATGAACTATAAATTTAGTGCCACAGATGCGCCTAACTTTCAAAGTATGAAACCTCAAGATCAAATGAGACAAAAAATTGCAGGTCTTAATCCTAATATGTTTATGCAAGCAGGTGGTCCTGTAGCAAACCCTTATAACAGACCTTTTCTTCCTCTTGAAAAAGAAAGAATGGAGTTCTTAGGAAACTTACCAAGTCAAAGTGTAGATTTTCAATTATTTAATTTTGACAAAAACAGCGGTGTAAATAGAGTATTAGCTAATAGATTATTTGAAGCTGATTCTTTAAGTCGATTACCATTTCAACATTCAAATTTTGAATTATCTAATTTTAGACCTTCGCAGGAAAACTTTAATCAAATGAGTCAGGCAGAAAGAGAAGGGTTTGCAGCTCAATATCCTGGGTTTTATCAAATAGAAGGCGTTCCAACTAAAGCAGAGCTTGATGCTATTACTTCTAAAATGAAAATGCAAAAAGGAGGTAGATTGTATGATAATGTTACTATGGAACAGATAAAAGAATATCTAGAAGAAGCAGGAGTATTATCTGGATTAGGTGACAAATTTGATCCTAAAAATCCTGAGCATGTAAAAAAATTACAAGAAGGACTACTAGGTGCTTATACAGGACCTGGAGCTGATAGAATGTTATCAGGAACAGAGTTAGAGTTTATAGGTCCTGATGGTCCACAATCTATTAATCAAGCAGGAGTAGATGGTAAGTTTGGTATTGATACATTTACTGCATTACAACAGTTTAGTGAAGCAAAAAATCCATTTTCTAATTTAAAACCATTAGAACTACAACCGTTAGAACTTCCAGAACTAAAAGCAGATTTATCAGAACTAAAACCAATAGATCCTGTAGATCGAGTAGAATCTGGAGGTGGTGGAGATGAAGATCCAAGTGTTAAAAAATATATAGCAAACCAAGCAACAAATCTTTTACCAGGGGCTGCTAAATATTTAGAGTATGCTAAAACATATAATACTCTTAATAGTATGTTACCTCCTCCTGATTTAACGCTTATGAGACCTAGATATATTAATACTAAGGTAGATATAAGTCCTGAATTAGCTGCATTAAATGATGCACAACTTATGAGAGAAAGATCTTTAGTAGATTCTAGTACTAAAAGTAATAATGTATTACAAAATTTAAATGCATCAGGTGCTAAGTTTAATAGATTAAGAAATGAATTATACGGAAAGAAAAGAAACGAAGAAAGAAACTTACAAAATATGCAATCTATGTTAGGCTTTCAAGCAGATGATGAAAATAGAAAAAGAATTTATGACAACACAATGAATCAAAGAGACTTTATTAATGATCAAAGCTTAGCTAGAAGAGACTTTATGTCTGGTGTAGTAGGAGATGTCATGGATTTACAAACACAAAAAACAGACAGAGCGAGTCAAATGGCAAGACTAAATGCACTAATGCCTTATTTAAATCAATTCGGAGTTTATGATAGAGCTTATGATCCAGAATTTTTAGCTAAATATCCGTTTATGGCAGAGCTCTTAGGATTAAAATCAACATAATATGAGTCAACGACAAGACAGATACGGTTACGGGTATGGGTACGGAGACTATGGTAGAGCATACTATAGAGGACGAAGAAGACCTAGATCTCCATTTGGAGATATTAAGTTAGCATCATTAGGTAAAATGTATGCAGACGTACCTGTAGATGCAGTTACAAAAGCAATGGAAGGGCTTAACCTTCAGTATAAAGAAAATAGAGATGCGCAAGATAAATATCAAGCAGCACTAGCTAATGCACAAGTAATGGCTGGAGATGATCCAGAAAAACAAAGATTAATAAAAGAAATTCAGGGCAGAGTAGATCAGTTCGTACAAGACACTGGGGGAGCTTACGAAAAAGGAGATGACTTTGTCCGAGGTTTAGCTAGAGATGTAGTAGCTAATCCATGGTTAGCACAAGCTATACAAAATAGAACTAAGTTTGATGAAGATCAAAAAACAATAGATAAAATGAGAGTTGAAGGACTTGCTCCTTTATATTATGCACCTGAAAACTTTACTACAATGGGATTAGATGGATCTCCTCAACAGTATTCATCTTATATAGGGTCTCAAGTAAATAGAAAACCTTTATTAGAATCTTACTTTGAAAATTTAAAATCAGAAAGAGTTGATTTAATAGACGAGATGATGAACATTACTACTGTTGAAGGAGTTAGCCCTGAGCGTATAAATGCAAAAGTAAATTCAATTGTTAATGAAACTTTTGATTTACTTTCTAATACTAAAGAATATCAACAAGATTTAGAAAATGAAAAAGCACGAGTTAAAAATCAAGGAGGAACTTGGGACGATGCAATGCAAACACAATATGATAATAGATGGAAACAACAATTAGGTGAAGTAGGACAAGAGTTTGCTTATCGACAAGTATCAGAAAATCCAAACAGAGCTTTATTTAATGCAATGTTAAAAGATCAAAACACATCAGGACCAAGCGCATTAGAACTTAATTTTCAAACTGATTTAAGTCAATCAAGTGCGGGTAGAACAATAAGTGCAGTTGATCATGATAGAAATTTGACTAATCTATTTTTCGCAGGAGATGATCCGTTTGATTTTTATGCAACTAGATCTATTACTAATCCTACTTATAAAGAAGTAGATAGTAATGGGACATATATTCCAAACTCAAGAATTTTTAATCAACCTGTTGTTGATTTAACTTCAACTAGAGAAGATGGTTCATGGGGTAGTAAAGAAGCTATTGTAGATTATAAAAATAGAAACAAAAATTATTTTACTGCTTCTACGGGAGAGGCAGTACAAGTGCCTATAACAGTAGGATCTGAAAACTCATTTTATAATTCTTTAGAAGATGAGATAGCAGATGCATTTGCAGCTCAAGGATATGCTGTAAAAGCTAAACCGGGAGAAAAGCAAGATGAACAAGGATTTAAACTAGATTCAGATGGTAATCGTTTACCACTCTGGGGTATGAGTCAACAAAATATGGGTGGAGAGGTCATGTATTCAGGTAGCCTAAGTACATCTGGTCCTAGATGGGGTGATAATATTAACACAAAACCTGTTACTCTTAGTGTAACATTCCAAGCTCCTGATTCAGAAGGAAAAATGCAAGAATATGTACAACCAATTACTTATGTAGTTAATCAAAGTACAGGTTTACCTATGATAGTTGAAGATGCTTCTATGATGGTTCACAATAACTATAAGAAAGATGGCGATGAATTTGAAGCTGACGGTCAAGTATTAGTAGGATTAAGTCCAACACAAGCAGCTAATTATGGAATGAAATCTAGTTATAGAATGCTTGATGTAGATAAAAACGGACAAGTATCTGGTTTAGGTAATCTTGAATCAGACTTACAGACAATAGGAAAGTATGTTCAGCTTTTACAATCTCAAGGTCAAAATGATAAAGCAATGCAGGTTTACAATCAAGCTGTTCAATTAAATAATATAAGAAACAAATTCTTAGAAAATAATGGTAATATTGATGCAGCTGATTATAGAATGATTAGATTAATAGAACAAAATCTAATGCCTGAAATATTTAAACTGCAAAACCCAGACGCATTATCAGACAAAGATCTGAGTAAGACTAAAAATAATGCGTTAAGAAATTAAAGTTTATTCCATGGCGAAAAAAAAGTTACAAGCTGGAGGAGAAACCCCTAAAAATAACTTAGATCTTTTAAATGAGTTACCATATGGTATGATGACTGAAAGCGATAGACGTTTTCAAAGAAACTATGTAACTAGAGAAAACGATCCTTATTCTAATATAAGTTTCGAAACTCAAAGAAAAAGAGATGAGTTTAATAAAAATCCTTTTATAAATTTAGAAGCAACTCCAAGAGGAGATGAGTTTGGCACTATAGATTATGGTAGTCCTTTAAAACCTGGAGATCCTAATTATGTAAAACCTACTCTTGATATATCTCCAAATGAAGAAATCATCCCTGATGCTTTTATGTCAGAAAAAACATTACTTCAAATGGCTAATACAGGAGGATTACCTGGAGGTCCTGGATACAATACTTTAAGTAATTCTATGTCACTAGCAGATGTAAGAGCTTATGAAACTTTTCAAAAAGGATTAGTAAGAGATGTAAATGGTGATATAGTAAATATGAGGGATGAGGACGGAGAAAGAAGATTTGATAAAGCTAATTGGTACCAAAGACTAAGAGGTAAGGATACTGACGGAGAATTAATTAGACGAACATATGGTAGAGGAGCTACAAAAAGCGTATTTGATTTTTACATGAGTCCTTTTTCAGCAGCTAAAGATACTGTTGATGAAGAGCTAAAACAAAAATCAGAAAGAATGAAGGCTGGAGAGGGATACACAAAAGAAACAGATCCTCTTACAGGAGTTACTAAATACCTTAATAATGAAACAGGAGAGTATGAGGTAGATCCTATAGAAATGTTAGAAGATCCTAACTTTATACAAAGAGAGTCAGAGTTTATGGGATTCATGGGTCCATTAAATCCTTCTTCTGTTTATGATTCTTATGGCTATTATCCTATATATGATGAAGAAAAAGGAGAATGGTATTTACAAGAAACTGCTTTAGATGAGAAAACTTTTAATAAAGTAAGAAACGCTTTATTAAGTCCATATGGCGTAGGTCAATTACAGAAAAGTACTACTGCTTCATTTATAGATGGGTTTGAAGAAGGTTTAGCAAGTACAGTAAATAGTCTGGCTAATTTTAGTGAGATAGTCAGTGATACATTTGATTTTTCAGATAGTGATATTTCTCCCGAAGGATGGACTGATAGGTGGGCATCTAGATCTAGAGTGCATTTTGAGTTTAATAAGCAAGCTAAAACTGCAATGCAAAAAACAGACTCTTTGTTTGCTAACAATGATATATTAGCAAATGGGTTAGGTAATGGATTAGCATCACTATTATCTTTCTGGGGACTAGGAGGAGCTACAACTAAATTAGTATCAGGTCCTATAATGAGATTAGGAGCTAGAGCTCTTGGTAAAAACAATCCGTATAAGTGGTCAAGCTTTTTTGGGCACATTGGTGGTGGAATGCCATTAAACGCAGGAGAAATTTATTCTATTGCGAGAAGAGACGGATTAGATCAAGATGACGCTGCTGTATTATCGCTTTCAGTAGGTCTTATTAATACTTTAGTAGAATACGGTGTAGGAACTAACGCATTAGCAAATAGAATGATGGGTACTCCTAGCACTAGAATGATAGCAGGTGCTATACAAAAGTATGCTAAAAAAGGCAATATGAAAGTTAACGATAAAGACTTCATGAATGCTATTACAGGTCCTATAATGCAAATGGCTTATAAAATATTACAAAAAGGAGATAGAGCTTTACAGACTCCTTTTCTATACTTAGAAAAACTAGGAGCAAAAAATGCAGGATCATGGGGAAGCAAGTTAGCAACAAGAGGAGCTAGAGGTTTGTCTTCTGGACTTGAAGAAGGAACGGAAGAAATAATACAAGGAGCTGTTATAGAGGGAGCACAAAGAACTTATAATGCTTTTATTGATGAAACTGCAGCTAGAGGAAAAGGAGCTTTTAATTTTCAACCGTTTAACCCTGCAAGTCTTTTAGAAGAAGGAGCTATAGGATTTATATTAGGAGGTTCTACCAGACTATTAACAAACAGTTCTTATGAAGGAGATGTAATGAGTTATATAGCACAAGGTTATGGTCAAGAACTAATAAACATGGTAGATCATTTACAAGGACTAGACATGCTTGGTCCATATCAAGCTCCTAAATTAAAAGACAGATTACAAAAATTAGTAGATACTTGGAACGATAACTCTTTTAATTTTAGTTATTTACCTCCTGAAGATCAATATATGGTAGGTCAATACTTAATTGCATCGGGAACAAATAAAGAAGCTATAGCTAAACTGAATGCTGATAAAAGAAAAATACAAAATAGTAACTTAACTGATTCAGAAAAAAAGGAAAAACTAAGACAAATAGATCATGCTATTAATTCAAGACAGAACTATGAAAATACTATACAAACTTTCTTAGACATATATAAAAATCCTAAATTATTAAAAGAAACAAAACTTAATAAAATGCCGTTGGCAGTTCGTCAAGGTATACATCATTTAACTAGAGAAAAGAGTACACATCAAGCATATGTAAAATATTTAAGAGATTTAATTGCAGACAGAAGTAATCCTGCAGCTAGAGCTAAACTAAGAAAGATTTTAAAAGATCTAGGAATAGATAAAAAAGAAGCAGGCAGAACTCAAAAAGCTCTTACTGATGCACAAATAAAACAACTAGAAGAAGAAATTGAAAAAAGAGAAGGCTTTATCTCTGACATTGATGCTAGAGTAGATGATCTTATTAATAATGATTCTGAATGGAAAGCATTACAACAAAAATTAGATAATGAACTAAAAGAAGAAAGTGAAAAAGAAAAAGAATCTCAAGGTGAATTAAGTGAAAAAGAAAAAGCAAAAGAAAAACCACCTGAAAATGAAACTGAGCAACAACGTAAACAAAGAACAGCTAAAGAAGAAGAAAAAAGAAAAGAAAAAGAAGCAGATAAAATATCAAAAGGAGTAGAAAAGATATTTACACCTGCAGATCAAACTAAATTTATTGAAGATAAAAATGGTAAGATATACGAAGTTGAAAGTGTAGGACAAGATCTTAGTAAAAATACTATTTATACAACTACAGAAAAAGATAAGGATGGTAATCCAATAAAAATATCTGCAAAAGATGTAGTCTTAAAAAAGAATGTATATGACAGAAGACTACACGAAGGTAATTTCTTAAAAACTTTTTGGTTGCAGGCAGTAGGAATGAATCAACAACAAACTCAAGAGCTGCAACAAAGAATAAAAAATGATGAAGAGCTTATTAAAAACATCAGAATAAAATTTGTTAATGTAAAAAGAGAATTAGCAGATAATGCTGTAGACGAAGAGAACATGTATATAAACATGAAAGGCTCTTATTTTATAATAGAAGATATTAGAACTGGAGATACTATTGGAGTAATTAAAACTCCTAATAGATATTATGATAAAGATGGAACACTACTAGAGCCCGGAGTTAACATGTCTAGACAGTTCTTTTATGATAACTTCGACAAACAAAAAATATTTAGCAAACAAGAATGGAAAGAATTTGGTCTTAATTACCAAAGACTTAAAAGAATGGTTGAGCTTTTAGAAAAAAAATATCCTAATGCAACAGAAGAAGACGCTGCAATACTAGATGATTCTATGTTTGATATAAGTGCTAGTGCTTATTTAGATCCTAACAAAGGAGACACACGAGTTCTTATAACAGATATAATGGCAGGAGATCATAGATTCCAGGGGAAATATAGAATTTATGATAGACTTGATGGTGTAGGTCTTAATAATGAATCATTTACAGAAGACGAAATAGCAAACCTACCTGATATGGAAGGTAGATATTTTGTTCTTGTAAAAAGAGGTGAGCTTGAAGAGTGGGTACATGTAGTGCCTAGACAACTAGACTCCGGAGAATTTAGATCAAGATTAGAACGTGCTAAAAAACAATTAGACGAATTAAATAAATTCCATAAAGAAGGTAAAGATGCAGATTTAGAGTCTTATGTTAAAAATATTAACAAAGATTTAAATTTATTTATTGCGGGTCCTAGAAGAATAACTATGCAAGTAGTTGCAGATTGGAATAGAGATAGCGGATCATATGAACTTAAATTATTTATTTCTGAAAAGAAAGGAGAGGGAGACTTTAAAACACTTTATAATAAAGCACAACGTAAAGATGTTACTATAGAAAACATTGTAGCTACTACTAACAGAATATTAGATAAATACGGCTTAACTAATATTGGATTAAATAGTTTTAAACAAAGTATACCTAGAGCTGAAGAAGGAGTAAATATAGATCCAAGTTCATTTGAATCTACCCTAGAATTATCTGATAATTTTACAAACCCAACCCTGATTATATCTCCTACAGACGCTTTCTTTGACCAACCTATAGTAGATGAAACTCCTATTAAAAAGAAAAAGCCTAAAAAAGATAAAACAGGTCCTCGTAAAGTTCAAAATGTACCTAAGAAAAAACAAGACATTGCTAAAGAAATGAGAGATGAAGCAGGAGAAGACATGTTCTCACTTCCTGAAGGTAGACTACGTAATGATATACGAAGAGATATTGTTAGACAAATTGTAGCAAAATATTTATACGGGTTTAATTTAAACACAAATGAAGGTATAAGATTTTTACTTAACACTGACACTGATAGTACTACAGGAAAAGAAGAAGATGCAATAGCACAAATACTAGATTCTTACATAGAGGGTATATCTATAGAAAGCTTTTTAGAAGACTTACCAGATACAGTTACTCCAGAAGAATATCAAAAAGTAAAACAACAATTTAGACAAGCTTTTTTAGCAAAACTTAAGCTACAAACTAATAAAGAAGTAAGAGATGAGATTATAGATGATGTTAAAAGACAAGTGTTTTATGTTCAAGAAGATTTAAATGATATAACAAGAGACTTCGAAGCTGATTTTACTAACTTAAGCGCTATTAAATCTCTTCCATCTAGGCTTAAACAATTTATGAGTCTTCTTTCAAGTCCACAAGCAGATATCTTTGGAAGAACTACTTGGCAATCTAAGCAATATGGTACTTCTACTATAGTAAAAACATTAGACGGGCATAACTTATCTACTCATTTAATGAAAGCATTGGCTAATTCTACTGAAGGAGAACTAAAAGCTAGACTTAATGCATTAGCTCAGTATGATGATCAGATCTCTCAAGTTGTAAAAGCTTTAAATCAACCGGCTAATAAACATATTAAAACTATGTTCTATAAAGCTTTTGCTAAAAACAAAATGGATTATTTAAAACTTGTTGGTAACAAATCAGGTAAGTTTAATTTTATAAATCCTTTAACTAATGATGGAGCAGCTCAGTTATTTAATTCATGGAAAGGAAAAAACACAAAAGATAAAAAAGCTATACAAGAAGTTATAGATATAATAAGTAAAACCATAGATCCTACATCAAAAGACATAAACAATTTAGTAAATGCATTTGATAAACTAGGATGGGAGATTACTCCTGCAGCAGCTGCTTACATTTTAGGAGACACTAAACTAAACAAAGCTTTTACAGATGTTTCTATTAAAGGACTTAGTAATCCAAAACAGTTCTTTAAAACATATATATCAGACTTTAACAAAAAAGATCCTACAAATACTAACATGTTTAAGTTGGCTCAAATAGCAGCAATATTTGATCCTAAGATATATGAAAGTAGTTATATAGATTCTGAAGGTAATTCACATTACAAATATACAGATAGAAACTACTATATAGAAGCAGTGCAAGGCTTGCAAAACGGTAATACATCTTTTATAAAAGCAGATGAAAATAACTTACTAGTTAAAAACAACCATCTAGGAATGCTTAAAATGTTCTATGTAGGAGACATAGTCATGAACAAACAAGGTAAGACTAGAAAAAGATTATCAGAGAGAGATAGACTAGAGCTAATGTATGCTTTGTTTTTAAATAGAGATGTAAATAACTATGCTTATTACATACCACATGTTATAGCAGACAAAAGAAGTATCTATGCAGTAAGATTACCTGTTAATAATAACTATTATAAAAACGGAGAAGTTACTCAACAGGCTATAGATGATGTGTTTAATGGTATATTCTTAAGAGAGTTTAACCGAAACAAAGAAGGAGATGTATTAATAGCTGACAAAAAAGGTAACATTAATTACTTTGGTGTTTTATCAATGCTCAATGATGCGGAAATAACTATAGGAAATAAAACAATAAAACTAACAGATCATTTAAAAAAGGTAAAAGACCTAGATGTAAAAATGATTAAACAGCAAGTTATAAAACCAATGCTTGAACAGTTAGTTACAGATCTAAATGAAAGAACAAAAGACTTAAATATAGATAAAACTATAGGTAATATACAATTACCTAAACCTGTACCAGGAACGGCTACAGATAAATTAGGTTCTTTTGCTATTAATCATTTAATAAATGCAGCAAGTTGGACACAAGTAATGCATGGAGACAATAATTTCTTAGATGATGTAGACATGTTTAAACGTATGGCTGGATTTAATGCAGCTGGTCCTGTTAAAGGTAAGGGGGATTATAAATACCTTATGATAAACGATCATAGAATAGATACTCCAATGGGTGAAAGTGTTACTAGTGATGCTCAGGTATATATAACTGAAGAAATGTGGGCTAAAAGAGAGTTAGAAGCAGGTACCTATGCTAATGAAACAGAGTATCAAATACTAAAGAAGCTTGCTTCTAGACTGGATGACCCTACTGTAGAACTAACACCTAGAGAAAGAAAGATTTTAGATCTTAACAGTACAAAAACTGTATATGAAGATAGTAACAGATACTTTAAAAAATCTGATAATATAATAACAAGAGAAGAAGCAGAAGCAAATCCAGATTTAAAACGTATATACGATACTTTAAATAATAATAGAATTACATACTTAATACCAGTAAGTGCAAGTAAAAGAAAAAGTGATGAGGCTTTATCTGCAGATTTCTTTACTAAAGACAATGAATTAAATGAAGATAATATATACACTGCTAGCTTTAAGTTTGAAAGAAACCAGGTAATTAACAAAACTAAATCAAGAGAAGGTGTAGAAACTTTAGCTGTTATGGCTAAACAAGTACATGATCTTATAGGGTCTGTTGTTACACAAAATAGAAATCTTATAGATGCTATTAATGATGCAAATGCAGATCAAAAAGCTGCTTATGAAGTAGTTATACAAGCTTTACTAGCAGATGAAAATGAGAATGCTTTTAGACAATTAATATATAATAACAGTGTAAGAAACAGAGGACCGCAAGTATTATCTATGATAGATCCTAGTTTAGACTATACATATAATTATAACTTGCCTTCTATAAAACCATTGATAGAAGACACAATGGTTAACTTATTTAATGATGGTGCTTTAAAATCTAGAGTTGTAGGGGGAGTTGCTACTCTTATTGCAGGTACACATTATTTAAATCCTCAAACCGGTAAACCTTTAGCTATACACAAAACTGTAGATGGTAAAATACAATATGCTGAGATACTAGCTAGTAGAAAAATGTTTGGCTTAGAAAGATATAAAACTATTGAAGAAGTTCCAGACGAAAGATTATTACAAGCTTTTGGTACTAGAATACCAGCACAAGCACATCATTCTATGATACCTGTAAAAGTTGTAGGATTCTTACCAAATGAAAAAGGAGATTCTATAGTTACTCCTTTAGAGCTTCCTGCATTAGCCGGGTCTGATTATGATTTAGATAAATTGTTCTTACACAGATATGCTAGTCATAATGGTAAAGTATTAGAAGATAATGAAGACAGAGCAGAGTTTAAAAGGTTTTGGTCTACTACTCCTTATGTAAAACTTATAAAAGAAAAGTATAACATAGGTACAGTAGAGGCAATGAAGAGACTTAACCTGCTAGATGAAAATCAAATGTTAGTAGCGCATCCACTAATAAAACAAAATGAGATGTTAACTAATATGTTAAGAGTCTTTGAAGATCCAGAAGTAATGGAAGTTATGTTTAATCCTGCTACAGCAGGTAAAGCTGAAGAGTTTTTAGATAAGTACCCTGCATTACAAACTAGAAAATCTATACACACAGTAGTTGGTAACTTAGATTACAACACACAAAATAAATTAGGTGCAACTAATGTAGGTATAGGAGCTAATTTAAATACATTAGTGTCGTTCTTTACTCAACATGCGCAAGGAATGACTACAGTTCCTCTAACAATAAATGGAGAAACGTATAACACATTTGACAAAATGATAGAACCTGATGGTAATAATAAGTTTGATTCTATATCTTCTTTAATTACCTGGTTTGTAGATAACGTTAAGCTAGGATACGCACCACAATTAAACTTAGATCCTGATGGTGCAACAGTATTTGGTCATATCTTAGGAATGGCAGCAGGTCAAATGGAAGGACTAATGGTAGTCAATCAGCCTATACTACGATTATATAACGAGCTTAAAGAAAGAGATTCAATTCTTTCTAATACAAAAACCAGAAAAGAAGCAGCAAAAAGAAGACGTGAAATAAGAAAAAAACTACTACTTAACTTAAATATTAAAGCAGCAGGTGGAAAAGTTACTTCAGATATAAAAACTTTTGTAAAAACAGGAGTCGAACCAAAACTAAAATTTGATCCAAAAACTAAATCAGTATCCGAAAAAATTACAACTGACTCTTTAGATAAAGGACTTAAAAGAGACGATATAAAATCTCTTTTAGGTATGGGAAAAACAGTTAAGTTACAATTAACTGATGCAGATAGAAAGTTTTTAGACTTACAATCACAAATATTAACATTTGCAGATGAAGTTTTAAACAAATATGAAGGAGAATATCAACCAATGATTGTATTTCTAGCTACTACTAGAGGATTAAAAGGTGCAGAAGGTTTAAGAGATATGCAGATTAATCCTTTCATAGCGTCTGCACATCCTGTATTTGCACACAATGCAGAGACTATAAAACGTATGAGACAAACTATTGCTTCTAAATTTATGACTAGAGGAGAGGTTGTCCAAGCTTTTATAAATGCTTATGGTAATGTAACAACTGAAGATTTACAAAAAACATTAAAGACTATACAACAATTAAAACAAGATCCTAAATTTAAAGATAACTTGGCTCTTACTAGATTGTTAAAAATAGAAAAAGATCCAGAATCTGGTAGATTAAAGCTAGTAGCAGATTCATTTAGTGACATGTCTACTGAAATGGAAGGACTAATGATGGGTGCATTCGAAGATTTATTCGCAGGTAATCCTACTCTATCTGATAATCTTATTAAATATTTATTTAAAACAAATTTATTAGAATTCAGAGCTAATTCTTTTATAAAGTTTTTACCAAAAGAATCTTTTAAAAAGTTTAATGATGCTTTAATTCAAGCAAATACTGAACAATTAGATAAAAAACAAAAGACTGCATTAGAAAACCAATATGTAAAATTAAATAAAGGTACTAGAGCTTACATGGGCGTTACTGAAAATGTAGAAGTAGAGACAGATGAGGCACCAGTATCTATATTAGAAGAAAAAGAATACACATTTAAAGAAATAAAAAGTAAACTAAATGTACCTGAAGGTTACAATGGGTTACTTGATAAACTAGAAAAAGCAGGAGTTAAAATAAAATATGCTCCAGATGCTGCTAGTTATTACTCTGGAAAAAGAATACAATTAGGAACTGATAGTTTAGATGTATTTCTAGAAGAAGCAATACACGCTGGACTAGATGTATTACCTAAAAATGAAAAGGCTAAACTTAGAAAAGATGTATTAAAATGGTACAAAGACCTTATTAAAAACCACCAGGGTAAAAACGAAATACAACAAATACAAAAAATATTTAACAGGTATAACGACTTTTATAATAACGAAGAACAAGCAGCAGAAGAAATTATAACACACTTAATATATAAAGATAAAAGACTAGTAGAAGATTTAAATGCTTTAACAGATCCTGATGCAGAAACAGGTATACTTACAACTCTTTGGAATAAGTTTTTAAAATTAATAGCAGATGCTTTTGGTATTGAAATAAGAGAAGGGTCTGAACTTGCTAAACTTTCAGATATCATGTCTCCTGTTAATAGATTATTCTCAGATGAAGACATAACACTTAACACTGAAAAAGGTAATGAACGTTTATATAGCTTTCCTGAAGGATCTTTATTTCAACCTTTAGTCTTTAATAATATATCTGCAGAAGTATTATCTAAGCTAAATGTAGCAAATGAAGCAACCATTCTTCGTTTTGATGGAGAAGTTATGCCGGTAGAAGGAACACTTGTAGATCTACAAGGAGCAGGAAAACTTCATGGTCAAGCAATTATAGGCACGAAAAAACCAGAAGATAATTTTAATTTAAGAAAACCTGCTTACAGAGACAAAGTTGCTGTTTCTTTAGGGTATAAGTCTTATCAAGACATGTTAGATAATGCAAAAGGTCTAACATTAAAATTTGCTCAGGGACAAAGAGCAGGTATGATAATAACCTTAAAACCTAGTTTAATAAAAGACACAGATGATTTAATAACTAAAAATACTGTAGACCCATATCAAAATGCAATTAATAATATCAGAGTTAAATTATATAAACAATTAAGAGATTTAGATCGAGTTACTAATAAAGAGTTTGCAGAAAATAGAGGAGCGAGACTTAGAAAAATTCTTAATAATATAGAAAAAACAGGAGATTTATTTACTGCTATTGATGATTTCCATGATGATGTTAAAATGCAATACGATCTTTTTACACAATATTTAGAAGATATACCTAAATTAATTAATAGTGGTAAAAAAGAAGATCAAGCAAAAGCTGTAGCTTACTTGGCTAGAATGCAGATTGTATTACAAGATATGACTTTCTTAAATCAGCTACCAGATGCATATGTAGAGAAAATAAAAGATCCTAACTACAAACCTCCTAATGGTGTATTAGAAAAATTACAAGATGCTACTCTTAAATTAAGTCTTTTACAACAACAAATGAGACAGCAAATGGTTCCTGTTGTTACAAAACAACTGTTTCCTTATATTAAAAAATCAGGACCTGCTACAAAAAAATATATTGACCAAAGAATAAAACAAGTAAATGATAATATAGAAAGAATACAAAACGCAAATTACTTATCAGATGAAGTAAAAAATAAAAAAATTAGCATAGAAAAAGCAGAGTTTGAAAGATTATCTAGACTAGCTGAACAAGCTCCTCAAAGTGAAGAAGCATATAAAGCATTCTTTATGTATACAACACATGATGATTCTTACATAAATTATCTTTTAACTTCACCTGCTACGTCATCAGATCCAGGAGTTGCAGCTATTGTTAACTATACTAATGCAATGTATAACGACGTTAGGATGCAAGCAATTGGATATGCTGAAGAACTAGAACAAGCTGAAGAGTTACTAATAGAATATTTAGAAGCTCAAGGTAAAATGCCTAAGAAAAATAAACTAGGACTATATAATCCTAAAGATTTGTATGCAGATTTAATTGAAATAACAAATACTAGAGCGACGGGAGGTAAAGATGTTTATAGATTTGTTGCAGAAACAGATGATTCAAAATATGACAGTGAGCTAGAAAAGCAAGAAAATGTGTTAATTAAATCTGAAAAAGATTTTATAAAATATAAACTAGCTTATACTGATTATTTAAAGAAAAGATTAGAAGGCTATAATAAAAAATTAGAATATTTAAGACAAATTCCAGAAGAAGGACAAACAGATGTTATTTTATCACAGATAGCTGAGTTAGAAGCCTCTGTTAATAGAACTCAAGCGCAGTTAGATGAAGGTGTTACTGAAAGACAAGTAACAAATTATGCAACAAGATCATGGAGAAGTAAGAACACTATACCTTTAAATGATAAACAAATAAATTCTATAATTAAAAATATAAACTTACAGGATAGAAAAGCTTGGGCTGTTAGTCAGATGAACGCAGCTGCTATGTTAAAACATAAGATAATAACACAAGAAGAGTTTGATTTATTACAACAAGTAGATAAAGCAGCAGGACTACAAGCATCTAATGATCCTAGATATTGGGGAAGACAAGTTACAAAAGGTAGATTTATAAATCCTAAGTTTGAAAAATTATATAAAACAGAAATAACAGATGCAGGAAAAGTTTTTACTCCAAAAAATAAACTAGGAAGAGCTCATCAAATAATGACAAAAATATACAGAGATGCTAGAGATCAATCAGGAGCAAACTTTAGTGTTGACATGCAAATACCATCTATTAGAAGAAGTACTTTAGATAGAGTACAAGATTATGGTGCATGGAATGAGATAAAAGAAAGAGTTAGTAGATTGTTTACTATAGATGAAGACGACGCTTATGTATATGGATCTGCTGTTATGGAACAAGAAAGTGGTAGAAGAGCTCCTGTGTATTTTACACAAGATATAAATGCAGAAGATGTTAGTTTAAATATAAAAAGTACTTTAATGGTGTTTGCTACATCTGCACAAAAATCTATTGCTAATAATGAAGTTTTAAAAACAGCTTTCTTACTTGAAGAAATATATAAAGCAAATAGATCTGTAAAACCAGAAAGCTACGATATTATAGGATTATCTAAACTTGGTAGAAAAGTTAATCACTTTAGAGAAGGACAGTCAAACTCAGAAAAAAGAATTAGTAAATTTATTGAAATGGTATTACTTGGTCAAACTAAAAAAAGTGATACTATAGATGTTCCTTTGATGGGTAGATTGCAAGTAGATAAAGTTATAGATACTATGTTAGGATATACTGCAATTACAACATTAGGTTTAGATTTCTTAAAAGGTGCTAGAAACGCATTAACTGCTTTTTGGCAACAAGCAATTGAATCAGGGGCTAATAGAGCTAATCCTGATAGATTAGGAGCACCTGATTTTCTAGCCGGTCATAAAATAATGACTAAAAATTGGAGTCAATTAACTGCTGATAAATATAAAAAATTAGGAAATCGTTCTCATCTAGGACAAATACTACTTAAGTTCGATGCTATACAAGGAGGATTTGAAGACTTTACAGGTAAAGAAGTTATAGGTAAAAATGCAATGAGGTCTTTTATTTCTACTGATACATTTTTATTAAACTATCATGTAGGTGAGGTACAAATGCAGGGAGCAGCGGCTATAGGATTAATGTTAAAGAAAAAAATAAAATTAGGAAATAATGAATATAATTTGTACAATGCTTTTGTACTAGATAAAAATAATAAATTACAATATATAGAAGGAACGAAAGAACAAAAAGCAGCAGCTGATAAAATAGTTGCGGAAACCATTAATGAAATTCGAGAAATGAATAGAAGACTTAATGGTAACTATAGACAAATGGATAAAACACCAGTAGAGCAAACAACTCTTGGTAGACCATTAATGTTATTTAGAAAGTTCTTGCTTCCTATTGTAATGAATAGATGGAGAACTGATTTTATTAATCATGAAACAGGAAGACCGGATGGAGGATTTTATAGAAGGTTTTTTAGAGATTTACTTACTAATTATAGAACTTCTGTAAAAACAAATGTGTTCGATAAGATACAAGATGCAGCTTTAAGAGCAACAGCAACAGCAGAAGATAGAGAATTAGCTTGGAAACTTTTACATGAAGTAGGATTAATAACAGTTTTAACTGGAATAGTTACTTTATTAACTCAAGTGTTAGACGATGAAGATCCGGAAAATGTACCACCAGGAGCTTACTTAACGTTATACTTGTTAAGAACAACTCTTGCTGAAATACAAGCATTCTCTCCTTTCCCTACACCATTAAACATGCTTAAGGAAAGTTTCAGAGTATTAAGATCTCCATCTGCTATGACTACAGGAATAGAAAGATTTATAAAATTAGGATTACAATTTGGAGCACCATTTGAAGAGTATCAACGAGACGCAGGTGTATATGAAAAAGGCGATAGTAAGCTTAAAGCTAGATTACTAGAATCTTTTGGATATACTTCTGGTGTACAGTTCAATCCAGATATTGCCCTGGATAATTTCTTAGCAGCGACAAAAAGACTTTAACGGCATATAACTTTTAAAAATTTAATTATGGATTGCGATTTTAACTGCCCTTTCTGTAATGCTTGCTAATCATGTGGGCAT
>CEOR01026323.1_pt1 | contig 18157 bp, 4 predicted proteins | sample 530661 | NCBI WGS metagenome assembly CEOR01 (sample SAMEA2620836, study PRJEB7988) | marine metagenome | biome: marine biome (ENVO:00000447); feature: deep chlorophyll maximum layer (ENVO:xxxxxxxx); material: "saline water (ENVO:00002010), including plankton (ENVO:xxxxxxxx)" | depth 65 m
GTCTCAACAAGCATCCATATTTAATGCTCAAATGATTAGAGCAGAGGCTGCTAGAAAAGATCAGATAGATGAAATGAATACACAAAGAAGACAAAAACGTCAAGATGATATGGAATTCCAAAAGTATGCAGGAGTAAGTAGTTTAGCACAAAGTTTACAGCAAGGTTTTGGTGATATTTTAGATTACAAAGCAGATGTGGCTATGGCGGAAGCTATAGGATCTGATACAGGTGTTTATCAAAGAAGTACTGTACCGTTTATACAAGGCTTAACTTGGGATCCAGATACTCAAAGTTTTAAAATAAAAAATTAATAATATGGCGAGATACCAATTACCTGCCCCAATGTCTATGTATAGAGATACGGGAGCAGTAGAAATCACAAAAATGTTACGAGATAGATACATGCAAAATCTAGCAGCTGATGATGCGTTAGCTAAAGCTGTATTAGAAATGGACTCTATGGGTGCTGATGACGAAACTAAACAAGCTCTTATAGAAAAATATAATTCTAGTTTAAGACAAAGAACTAATGCTGGAAACTATGAAATGCTAGGAACATCTATACATAAAGATGCTAAAAGTTTTATGTTTGATTATTACCCTATAAAAAAGCAATTATCTAGACATCAAAATTTTGTTGCAAATCTAATGGAAGCTGTAAAGCAAAAACGTATAAGTGATGCTACAGCACAGAAAAAAGTTCAAGAAGCTTTGTATAACTATAAAGGTTTAAAATATAGTATAGATGGTACTATAAATCCAGATTCTGAATACGTAGCCCCAAGTTTTGTTGGAGAAGTTGATGTAGATAATGAAATTATGACAAAGATGAAAGATGTAGTAGCCAGAAAATATAAAACTTCTTTTGTATCTATGCGGGATGAAAATTTTAAAGTTGTAAAAACAGACAAGACAGGAAAACAAGAGCCTGGAGCCACAGCTTATTATGTAACTGATGGGCAAAATGTAGAATATATTCCAATGTCTATTATAGAAGAAGTAGTAGAAGGCGTTTTAAGTGATAATAGAGTATCTTCGTCTATTGCTCAAGATGCTCATTTAGATAATTATTTTAAAGGTGAAATAGATCCTAATACTGAGTCTTCTATAGCAAGTACTGAAGTAGATAATTATTTAACTCTTCTTAATTCTCAAATTGAAAAATTAGAAAAGAAAGGTAAAAATAGAACTGACGGTGAAGATATGCAATTAGAAAATCTTATATCTAAAATTGATTTTATAACAGAAAATAGAGATAAAGGTATTTCTGATCTTGCTACTAGAATAGGTCTTTCATATACAGATAAAAAAGAAGATTATTTAGATAGAGCAAGAATAAAATATGGAGGAGAGTTAACTAGAGAAGTTACACAAGACATTAAAGAAAGTTCAAGATTTAATACAAAGTATAAACATAGCTTAGAAAATCCAACACCAGTAGGATTTAGAACTACTGCAGATCAGTTAACTACTCCAGTTATAGGAGGTAAAACACTTGATTCAAAACAGAAAAAATTTGAAGAGCATGCAGAGGCTATAAAATTTATATATGATGAATATTCAGGCATTAGTGCAAACTTTACTGGAGAAATTGATGATTTTTATAAAACAAGCTGGGAGGGTCATGATTTAATTAATGGTAAAACAGATAAAGACGGAACGGTACTAATACCAGGTCTTAAAGATGCATTTACAGAAGAAGTCTTTAGACAAATAGGAGAGAAGTATGAAATGAACTGGGAGCTTGTTAGAGACAAAGCAAGAGAAGTTAGAGCCAATCTGCGGGACCAAAGTATAATTCAAACTCAGATAGAAGAAGCTACAAGTAATGCTTTTAATGGCAGTACTCCTGCTGAGATTGGTGAAAATTATAATAATCTTGCTCAAAGTTTATCAGGTTCATATACTCATAGTTATAATACGAATGAAAATCAAAAATATACTATAGATATTAATACTATTACTCAAGCGCTTTCAGATTTAGGAGTTACAATAAATACTCCTGCAGATGCTTTACGGTATTTAAATGATAATGCAGATGTTAGGAACGCAGTTATTAAGCAAATTGCTGAGTCAAATTATACTTCTTTTGATAAAAGTCAAGTAGATCAAATACTAGTAGATGAAGAAGGACAAATAGACCGTACAATTGTAAATGAAATTAAAGGAGAATTTGAAGAAGAAGTTAGTAATACTATAGATGACATATTAAGAGGTTTTAATAGAGTTGAATCTAAAACTAACAAAACATTAAATGTAGAATTCGATAAATCAGATCCTAGTATGGATAATTTAGTTTTAAGAACTTTTGGAAGTAAAGAAGATGGTACACATATAGAAGATATAAGATCTTTATTTACTAAAGGAATTGATAGAAATGCTGCATTTGAAATAGGTAATGAAACTATTGCATTTAAAGATATTAAAGAATGGGAAGAAGATAATCTGAAAAAGAAAGATAGGATATTTGCAGATGGGTATGATAATATAGAAGTTGATAAAAATAATATAGGATTATTACATTTACCTCGGACTGATGGTAAATCACTTATTTATATTCCATTTAAAAATAAAGTTACTGGAGAAACAGGAGGATATTATTTAAATGCAGATCAGATTGATTCCGATGTAATAAATAAATATACATCAAGTACAGACTTTTTAGTTAGAAGTATATGGGTTGAAGGCGAAGGAGGACTAATAAATAATTGGGCTCCACCAGAGTTTAACCCAGAGCCTACTGATCCTAGCTATCCACAAGTTATTTTTGACTATGTTAATAATGAAGTTAACATTAAAAATAGTGAAGGAAATTTTGTAAGACATGACGAGGATATAGGAATGAGAATAATTGCAAATTCTTTAGATTATAATAATCAAAAGCTTTAATTTATGGGAGTAAAGATTGATTTAGATCCGGCTACAAATTTAGCAAATACTAAAAACAGATATGGAATAACAATAGATTTAAATGCTCCAGAAACTACTAGAGATTATGACTATCGTCCATATGACTCTATGAATTTTGCTAGAATGTATCAAGATGATATAACTAGTTATAAAAAGTATGGAGTTGTTCCTTCTAGATATTTTGATTGGGATGAGACTCGAGCTCAAAATCAATCTACAGCAGATAAATGGGGTAACGGTTTAGCTAAAGCTGGGGTTACTACAATAGGTGCTGTAGCAGAAAATACACTAGGTATTTTATTTGGTATGGGTGAACTAGCTAAAGGAGGATATTATTATGATAATTTTATTGGTAAATCTGTAGATAAAATGAATGAAGCTATGAGAGAGTCTTTCCCTAATTTTAGAACTCAGGCTGAAGAAAATATGTCTATAGGTCAAAAACTATTAACTGCTAACTTCTGGGCCGATACAGTAGCAAATGGTTTTGGATATAGTTTAGGATCTTTAGCTACTATATATTTAACAGGAGGTGTAGGATTAATTGGGAGGGGAGCAAAAGCGATGCAAATGTATAATACTGCTAAAGCTTTATCAACAGGTACTAAAATAGCTGGAGCTCTAGATAAAGGAAGTAGATTTACTAGGCAAGGATTTATTAATTCAGTTAACATGGCTGAAATGGGTCTTTATATGTCTTTAGCTGAATCATCTGTAGAAGCAAGAGAAAATCAAAAAAATACATATGACTCTTTATTAGCTGCTGAAATGGAAGAGAAAGGAGTTAGTAGTCCTTTTGATCTGGGAGAAGAAACGTTAGCAGGTATAGAAGATGCTTCTTATGCTTCTGGAAATAGAACTTTCTTTTATCAATTACCTGTACTAGTTGGATCTAACTTAATAATGTTTGGTAAACAAGTAGCTGGATTTAATCCTGCATCTAAAGCTTTTAAAAATAAAGATTTAAAATTTGATAATACATTAAAAACAGTAGTTAATACTTTAGGTGACAGAAAAGGAGTATATGGAAAATTTAGAAATACTATATCTAGACTTACTCCTACAGCAAAAGGAGCCGCAACTGAAGCATTTCAAGAAGGTTGGCAGTTTGCATCTAATATATTATCTACAGATTATCATACAGATAAATATTATGATGCAGGAACAGCTAATTTAATTGAATCTCTATACGAAGGAGTTAAAGAAACTTTTGGAAGTCAAGAAGGTTTAGAGTCTATGCTAGTTGGAGCTATAGTAGGAGGAGGTATGTCAGGAGGAAGTAGTGTTATTAATAAACCTTTTAAGAGAAGAAAAGCTGCTGCTGATTACGCTAAGAAAATTCTTGATGGAGGTTTTATGGATAATTCCAATGAGGCTGTAGGAAGATTTAATGCTCAAGGAAAAGCATTAAAAGACATGGAAAAAGCTTTACAAGCTAATGATATTAAAGCCTTTAAAGATGCGCAGTTTAAATTAATACAATATAATGCACTTGCTGCAATAAAAACCGGAACTTACAATGTCTTTAGAGAAAAATTAAAAGATTCAAAATCATTAAGTGATGCAGAGTTTGCAAAGGCATTTGGTTTTGATACTGAATTAACTTTAGAAGAACAAACTAACGGGCAATCTAAAACAGATATTATAAAAAATATTGAAGAGAAATTAGATAAGTTTGAGAAAGTTTATAATAATGTAAATAAAATGTTTCCTTCAATGCCTAAATCTCAGGGTCTAACTAGGCTAAGAATGTCTGAAGCAGAAAGAAAAGCTGAAGATGCTATATATAATAAAAGAGAGAATTTACGTGATGAGTTAGCACTACGTGCTTCTGGCATAGAAAATAGACATGAAAGGTTAGAAAGTATTCAAAAACAAATGAAAGATGTTATTGATAGGGGCGCTAAACTTAACGGTGTTAAAGTAGATTCAGATATAGATCAAATACTTAATCCAGGAGAAGATTTATTAAAAGTAGAGGATGGTAAGTATGATGCACAAACTGAGCTTAATATTATGGCTAAAGGTCTTCAAGAAATAAAACAACAAATGCTAAATAAAGGAGTTACTGCAGAAGTAATAGAGTTTGATAAATTAGCAAGAGATTATATTGACTTATTTATGGACAACTCTGTATCCATAGAAGCTTATAATAAATTAGCATCAAGTAAATATTTTCAAGATTTATTTGAAAATACAGTAAAAGCAAATCAAGCAGAGGCAGAGCAAGCAGCTAAAGATCAAAAAGCAAATGAAGACATAGAGAATGCTACAACTTCAGAAGAAGCTAGAAAAGCGGCTCCAGAAGATGCAAGTCCTGAAGCTGAAGTAAATGCTAGAAAGAAAGCTAGGGAATTAGAAGAAGAAGAAAAAGCTGCAGAGTTAAAATTTTTAGATTTAAATTCAAAAGATTCTTTAAAAGAGCAGCTTAAAAAATTAAAATCTTTAGTTCCTGGGCCTAACAGTACAACTAATTTATCTCCAGTAGAGTTACAAGGTTTAAGAAATGCTATTAAAGTTTTAGAAGATAAGATAAATAATAAAAGCAATAAAAATCCTGTTAAAGAGCCAGATGCAGAAAATTTAGCTATTACTGATGATAATATATTAAGAGCTGATAATAATAAAAAGATAGAAGAAGCTAAACCAGGGACAAGAGATATAGAGCCTGCAGCAACACAAACTAATGATAAAGTAGAAACTGATCCTGTAGCCACATCTACCGGAGAGCTAGATGTTGTATCCTCAACAAATACAGATGAAGTAGTTAATGTAGGAACTCCAAATAATCCTATATATAAAATACCTGTAGATAATCAAGGTACTCCTATTGAAAAGGATTCTGACACATTAGATGGTAAACCTATTTTATTACAACCAGAGTTGTTATTAAAAGAAGATATATTAGAAGAGGAAATAGAATTTGAGATAATAGAAAATGATTGGTATAAATCTGATAGGCTAGATAAAGCAGAAGAGTCTTGGACTGAAATTCCTATTTACTATAAAATTGGTAATGCTTATATAGGTAAATTACAACGCTCTAATACTGAGGATAGAAAAGCAATTGTAGATAAACTGCTAAAAGGAGACAAAGTAACTACACAAATAAGTAAGATTGTAGCTACTAACTTTAATAACTCTATAGACTCTGAAACAAATGAGTTTTATTTTCATAATCCTCAAGAAATATTTGGGAAAAATGATGATATTTTAATTGCTATAAGTGAACCAGAAATTGCAGGAGACCCAAAGACTGGACAGTGGGACCTTGATACGGTGCATCCTGATAAAAATAAAAATGACGAGCTAGATAATATTAAAACTGATATTACAAGGCAAGTTACTGATAAATTTAATAACCAAATAGGAATCGTAATTAAAAAAGAAAATAACCCTGCAGGTAAAGCTAGAATATCTATAGCTATGACTTCTAATTTAAATTCTTTGGCTAATGAAATGGTTATAAAATATCTAGCTGAGAAGAATTATGAAGCTGCAAGGATGATTGTAGCTAATAGTAAGAATAGAAAAAGTGCAAATACTAATAATAGTTATTTAGAATTTGGAGCATTTGAAAGTGGTCAAAAGTATATAGTGTATAAAAGCCCTAAATTAGGGAAGTTAATTAGGATAAATGAAGATGAATTTGTAAAAGCAATAAATAATAATGAGGCTATATTTCAAATAGTAACTGAAAAAAATGATAAATTTACAGGCACTAAAACTAATACTACAAAATCTAAAATTAATATAGTTGAAGATTTATCAAAATTTTTATCAACTAAAAAATATCATGTAGACAAAGGATTGATGAATTCAAAGGTATACACTAAAGAAAATCCGTATATTAGCCCTGTGACTGGGATACCACATGATACTTACCAAGATTATTTATTTAGTTCTGAAGAATTAGGAAATGCCCCAAGAATTCAGGATGCTGGATATAACTCTATACTATCTACAGACATAGTTAAGAAAAGAGAAAGCATGTTTAACAGTCCTAGAGTAACTTTTAAAAAAGGGAATATACTAGGAGAGACTGCAGGAGAGATTGTTAAGAATACTAAGATAGCAGAGACTAAAGGAACAATGACACAAACAACTCCTTATGGAACAAAAGCAGGTGAAACAGTAGTTGTAGAGACTAGTCCAGAAGCTCCAGGAGAACAAATGCAATTATTTCGAGAAGCTCCAGTAGTCCCTAAAACAGAACTAAGTAGCCTTGTAAGCGCATGGCTACAAACTCCAGAAGGAAGTTTAAAAAATCAAACTGTAGAACAATCAGCAGGTAAATTTGCTATTGAGTATGCTAAAAGAAATAAATTAACTGAGGGATTAACTGAACAACAAGTTACAGAACAAGCTGGTTCTTTACTTTTTGGAACTGTTGCACAAGGTTTAACTGTAATGCAAACTGTTCAACAGGAAATAGAAAATCAAAGTAAACAAATAGAAGCTCCAGTAGCTAAAAAGAAAAAATTTAAAACAGGTAAAAAAAGTGGAGATATAGTCAATAACTTAAGTAAAAAATGTAAAAAATAATATGAGTTGTAGAGTACAAAAACCTGATGGAACGGTAGAATATACGCTACCAAATAAAAAAGAATCTCAGTTATTTAAAGAGTTAAAAGCTGCTACAGAAAATAATAATGAGGCTGAAAGATTTTATAATGAAGTGCGTTCTACAGAATTTAAGAAATGGTATGGAAAAGATTGGGAAAAAGATTATACTGTAGATTTATTTCTTACTGATGAAAATGGAGAACCTAAGCTAGTTAAAGAAGAAGGATTTTATTCTTTTCAAAATGCAAAAGGAGAAATATTTAAGATTACTGCAGTAATACCAGATCCTAGTAATTCATTAAATTTAGGAAGAGAAGTACAAGGAGCTCTTATTGATACATTAGTAGGATTTATAACTAAGGTCAGAAGAGAAAATCCAAGACTTTTTAGAAGTGCAAATGATGCTATAAGATACTTTGGTATAGGTAAAGATTCTGCATCTAAAGGTGCTTTAGCAAATAAACTACTAATGGAAGCTTTTCCAGGGGCAACTTTTGAACAAGCCAAAGAAGCTTATGAAGTTCTTATAGATCAAGGGGCTGAGGCAATGTTTGACTCTTTACCTGAAGGAGTAGGTTTAAATGAGGCCGGTACTGAGGATCATATTGCATGGGAAGTCTTTACAGCAGCTTACCATAATTGGAATTCTTCTTTTAATGAAACTACAGGGAATATAGAGAATATAGGAGTTAGAGAAATACTTGCAAATAGTCTGTCTACTTACGGCATGAAGTTAAGAGACAGAGTGGGATCTATGGAAGAGTTTGAGGATACTTATGAGAGAATACACGATTTAAGTAGATTAGAAGATAACCCTCAAGACAAGTTATCTGCAGAAGCAAAAGCTGTATTAGGAAATATTGAAACAAATGAGCTTAATGCTTTTGGTTATCCGGCTATATTATCTATGGATAAAGCTTATGCTATAATGGCGGAAGCAGCAGTAGGTCAACCTACATGGGATGAAATGAAAAGCAATTTAGATTTTAGATCACAGTATAATCCTGCATCAAAAATCCTCTTAGAAAAAATAAATAAACTAACAGCTCAAGAAGAGGCAGCACTATTTACAACTTTTAAAAGCGCATATAATAATTTTATTTTATTTAAGAATGATTCTTTTACAGACGAGCAAACTGGTAACACAATTATTACTAATAAAATAATTAATTCTAATCAGAGTGAAGTAAATAGAAAAGCTAAAGAACTATTCAGACAAAATTCTAGAGAACTCCAAATTCCAAATCCAAGAGCTTTATATTCAATAGACATTGATAATAAATTAACAGTAAAAGAAGGTAAAGTAGAAAGATTAACAGAGCTGTGGGAAACTATAAATAACGTTAGAAATAAAAAAAATGGAGAATTTAACGCAGAAGATATTAATGCTTTAGGAGAGTATTTATGGATTTTGGGTATACAATATGGTCCTACTTTAGAAACTACACAAGATAATTTATTAGATTATTATATTATAGGTAATGAAGAAGGATTAAAAGGTAAAAATTTATTTAGTCAATTTATATTTAAGTCAGGAGATAGTTTTATAAAGCTATTAGATAGCGTTAAAAAAGGTAAAGACATATATACAGATCAAAGCAGTTTAATAGATAAGCTTTCAAATATTTCTACTTTATTTGAAAATAAACCTTTTGGATCTTTTATAAGCGGAACAGGTAAACAATACTACCCAATAAATTTACCAACTAGATTGCACGAACTAGTTAGTACAATAAACAATCCTAAAGAAGCAGATGAAACTATAAGAATTTTAAATCAGTTTTTAGAAGATCCTTTAAATAGGCCTTTTGCAAGTGTGAAACATTCTTCTCCTTTAATTACAGCTTTACATGCTAGCGAAAAAGTTAGAGGTAATTTTATACATGAAGTATTAGATTCTTATAAATCCGCAGATGAGTTTGTTGCTAGTGCAGATTATGGAAACCAATCTAGTAAAATATCTTTAATAGAAAGACTATTAGCATATGAGAATAGAGGTAAAAAAGATTTTTGGAAGATAGCTTTACCTATACAAGCTGGGAGATCATCGTTAGACTTTCTAACTATTCCTAGAATTAGTAGTTATAAAGAGTATGGAATGACTACTAATAAAAGACAGTTAATTGAAAATATAATATTACAAGATTTAGCTAGAATGAATCAAGCTGATGAGTTTGTAGAAAATAATGATCCTAGTAAATTTATTGAAGGGTATCACTATAAAAAAGGGTCTAATCCATATGCAAAAGATGGAGGGGCTTTTACAATGACTCAAATATCAGATTTAAATTTGAATAAAATAAAGTTAAAAGATGGTAAATATATATATGAACATGCTAAGTCTTATGTTTTAGGCGTAGATTTTAATCAAAAAGAAGAATTTACCAAAATTTTAGGTGATAGTGTTACAATAGTAGAAAATAAATTATTAGAATACGAACAAGATTTAAAAAATCGTATAGATATATACGGTATAAAACTATTAGAAGAGGTTAATCCTAATTTAAAAACTAAAGAATTACAAGATAAACTTATAAAAGATTTTACATTTGAAAATTTTATAGGTAAGATAGAAATTACTAAAATGCTACGAGGAGGTTTTAGTTTTACTAAAGATGCAGCAGATTTTTATAAGAGAATGGCTCTCCTTAAAACACCGGGTAACAAACTATTCATTAAAGGAATGTCTAAAACAAATCCTGAATATGGTATGGCCCCTACATATAATGCGCTTGTTATAAAAGATTTTGATTTTACAGATTTAGATAGGTCTAATGAAGTTGCAGATAATCTAGAAAAAGCCTTAACTCCTGAAGGAACAATGTTAGATCCTGTAGCTGAAGAGCTTGCAAGTAATTATCGTAGTGTAAATAAGTCTGATGCGCAGTCATTTATTAGTCTACCTATGTATCGTGATATTATGCAAGGCATGGGACAATGGAATAATTTAGATGAAGAAGCATTTAGAAACGCACAAAATCCTGAGATAGGACAGTATATAGATAATAATGGAAATACAAGACCTATATACCCATTAAAACCTTTCCATGAAGAACTTTCTTTTGAAGAAGGAGTTAATACACTATATATGGATAAAAATTCATATACTGTAGTAACACCAGAGTTAGCTATGTTCTACCCATATTTAAATAATATGTTAGAAGCTATGAATAATGGTATAGATGTAGTTCATACAGAAAGTGCAACAAAAGGAGCTAGAAGGAATGTACAAAATTTTCAAGCTAATGAAAGTCTAGACTATTCAAATCCAACTATAATGGATTCTAATATGTTAAGATTTCCTCAACTATCTCCTAGAAGAGCACAAGATCAAATAACATTTAATAAGCAGATAAGAAAAAATTTAATTGCAAATGTATATCCTGATGCGTCATATACTTTAGGTGATACTACGGTACCTGGTAGTACATTAAATCAAATATATGGAGAAGCTGTTGCTGAAAATATAAAAGAAGATAAAGAAACTGTAGATAAAGAATTGGGAATTACAGAATTAAAAAGAGTAGAAAATAAACAAGGTACAAAGGAATATAAAGATGCTAAACTTAAATATTTAAAAGGCATTAGAAATAAAATGATTACTCATATTAAAGATAAAGATTTACCTGATAATTATTTAGATTCTTTAGCTATAGTTCCTAATGGGGCTTTTGATTGGGCATTTAAAATACCTTTAGCTTTTCCTAATTATCAAGCTAAGTTTGAAGGTATCTTTATGAGTATGTATAATAATGAGGTTTTTAAACAAAAATTAAAAGGTAAAGAGTTAGTCCAAATTGCAGAGCTTGGAGGTCATGAAGTAAGTGGTGAATTAAAATTTTATGACGGAACTAACGCAGCACAAGTTAGAATAAAAGCTAGTGCTATAGGAATAGCGCCAGGCACACCAATAAAAGATGTACCTGTAGAGTTATTACAAATGATTGGGTATCGTATACCTCAACAAGGTAAGAATTCCTCAGTATTTATGCAGGTAGTAGACTTTTTACCTGAGTCACATGAAAAAGCAATTATGGTTCCTGGAGCTCTTACAGTTCAAATGGGAAGTGACTTTGATTTTGATAAATTAAATGTCATTTTACCTGAAACAAATGCGGAAGGGAATGTAATAAAACCGGATTACAGTAAACAGCCGTCTGAAATGAATAGAGGAGAAAGAAATAATGTAATATTTGATGTATTTAGATCTATTTTAACAGACCCAAAGCATTTAACAGAGGTTATTAAACCGTTAGATATTCAAACTTTAGAAGAGATTCAAGAATTTTTAGATGATAAAACAAATATAGATACTACATTAGATTATAATAATCCTATGGCAGAGCTAGCTATGGAAGAGAGAGCAAAAGAAGGGGATAGACTTATTGGATTATGGGCTAGACATATAGCTGGTAGAAATGTAGCTGAAGCAGCGGGAACATTAAGACTTAAATCTTCATTTATGCCTATTATTAATGGTGAATCATATGGAGAATTAGGTAAAACTAGAGATGATAATGGTAATTATACAGATGCTAATATTTCTGAGCATCTGTCTGCAGCTGTAGATTCTGCTAAAAACCCTATACAAATAGATATAAATGATAATATATATACTAATCCTGTTTTAGGATTATTTTACAGTTTAGGAATTCCTATAGAAACTGCATTGATATTTGTAAATCAACCTATTATTAGGGAGGCAATTGAAGATGCTAAAAATAATTCAAGACCTTTAAATGAGCTTTATAAATCTATTAATAGAATTTATAGCAGCTATCAAAAAGAAATTGATAAAGTAGAAAATATGGAAACAGCCCGTATATTAGGATATTTTGTATCATCTAATAATATAAATATGCAAGGAGTGCAAGGAATGAATACAAATGAGTTAAACGATCAATTAGTTAATCCTAACCAAGCAAAACAATTAGAATACTTAAGTAATTTTAATAAATTTGTTACGGCTGGTAGAGCATTACAAGTAGTAAATAGTATAATTACACCTGACAACTTAGATAATGTCAATGAAATTTCTTCTCTTAATGATTTTATAGATATAGAACGTCAATATTTAAATAATCCAGAGAGTATAATAGATGGAGCAGATGAAATTATAATGCATAATCAAGGAACTAACACATCTTTAAATCCTATTGCAGTTGCTTATAGAGGTTTATTTACAACAATATTAGAAGAAAGTGCTAGAGCAGGATTTGTAAATAATTCTCCAGCATTTAGATCTTTTAAATCAAATCTTAAAGATGCAATAGGAGCCTCTAAGTTTACTGCGGCTCAACATAAGCTAATAGATAGAGCATTATTTACTAAAATTATAACTCAACCACATAGTCCTTTTGTAGATGGAGGTTTAATCTCTAGAGAGAATTTTGAGAATATGTACATTAAACCAAATGATAACTTAATAACTAAATTAAATTATTTGAGAGAAACATATCCAGAGTTAAATAATAATTTAATTATGCAAGCGTTGCAAGAGGATCCATCTAATAACGAAACAAAATTATTTTTATTAAGACTAGATTTGCCAGTTGGTATATCAACTACAGATAAAAATAATTATACAAAAGCATTTAGAGATTTACTTAATAATTCTAATGAAGAAATAAATGATTTTGCGCATGCATTAGTTGTAAATCAAATTTTAACTAGCGGATTTAATCCAACTTTTGGAAGTTATATAGATTTAATTCCTTCAGAAGTATTTACAACATCTATATTAAATCCAAGCAAACAAAGCCCTGTAGAGTTTTTTAGACAAGAAATGAAAGAATTAAATAGAGTAGATTATTTTAAAGGTTTTGTACATGAGTTTATTAGAACTTACGGCACAGAAAAACCAGGAGGAGTTCCAATGTTAAAGAAAATAGATAAGATAAAAATGAGTCCAGATGGTTTTACAAATGTGTCTTCAAAGAATCCAGGTATATATGGGCGTACTAATGAGTCTGTAGATTATTTTGTTTCTGATGCTACTGGAAACACTAATGTATTTGTTAGAGTAGAAGGTCTTAAATATCAAAGATTGTCTTTATTAGGTAAATCTAGAAAATTAAATGAATCTGGAATTTCTACAAGTAATTCAGAAAGTTTAGTTAATTTTACAAATAATACTACAATTGAAAAGCCTGGTGGATTTAGAGTTGATAAACCTGCAGATATTATAACTAATAATGAAGATAGTCAAGCTCAAAAGTATTGTAAAAAATAAAATATATGTCGTGTAAATATTATATAAATGGAGTAGAAAGTAAATTATATACAGAGTTATATGGTTATATGGATAATACAGCTCCTGAGAAAAAAAGTACTGAAGCAGTATATAAAATATTAAAAGCTAATGGAATTGCTACAAGACGTAATGGTTCTACATATTTAATACAAGCTAATCTACAACCTAGTTTAAGAGAAGTTAATCGTATAAATAGCAAATATCCTGGATTATTAAAGACTCAATTTATAAAAACAACTCCAAAAACTATTTATTCTCCAGAGTCTGAGCTGCACACTCTTGATATAAACCCAATTGTGCTGCAAAGTATTGCTATGGAGGGCCCTGAAACTGCAGATTTTACTTATGAAGATATAACAGAATTAGATCAATACGCTAGATTTATTGCAGGTAAAGAAAATACAGATGATTATTATTTAGATGAAAAAGCAAGACAAGAGAATACCAGTGATCAGAGTAAATTCTCTGAAATGGAAAGAGAAGATAGAGATAGACTTGAAGCTAAAGTTGTACATCTAAAAGAAGCATTTGCTAAGGCCGGTATTATTGTAGATGTGCAATATGATACAGAGCTAGAGAATTTAGGGGAAGTAAGGCCGGGAGAAATTAATCCAGTTGTTGTCCTTAATCCAGATAGAGTTAAAGAAGATACAGCTTACCATGAGTTTGGGCATATCTATATCGATATGTTAGGAATTAATGATCCTGTTGTAGCTAAGGCTATAGCAGAGCTTAAAGAAAGTCCTTTATATGATAGAGTTGCCCAAAACTATCCTGAATTAACCGGGGAACAATTAGACAAAGAAGTTTTAGCTACAGCAATTGGTTTAGAAGGCGCTAGAATTGTAAGAAAAAATCCTACTGCATTACAACAACTTATTAATAGAATATTAAGGGCTTTTGGAAAACTATTTGGTGTACAACCTAATACTGCAGCATTGATTGCTGAAGAAATGTTTGCAAAACAATTGAGAGCTGAAGGGATGATTAATCCTTTAAGTCCTTACGTGCAAAAATCAAAAGATGAAGAAAAATTTGATGAAATTGTTCAAGATTTAAAAATAAGAATAGCATCAGATCTTTATGAAGTAGAACAATTACCTCCAGAAGAGCGAGAAAAGAAAATATATCAATTACAAGAACTTAAAGATGGTTTAAATAAAGTAAGAAGAATTGAAGACCTGTTAAAAGTTGTAAATAGTATGGGTAGAACTTTAAATGCATCTATTAATGAGTATGAAAGAATAATGAGTTTACCATCAAATGAGCGTCCTACTCTAGAAAATATGAGTAAAATATATAAATTAAAATCTGAGTTAGACGGTTTAAAGGTGATGGAAGCTGTTAAAGTGGCGTTACTTCAAAAGAAAAAAGATCAAAAAATATTTGATGAAGGTAAATTTATTACACTAGAGGATAAAGTTAGATCTATTCTAGATACTAGAGATGTATACAGTGAAAATTTTAGTGATAAAGTAATTCCTATAATGGCAGAGTTTTTGTCTGGATACCATAATAAAGCGCTTGATCCACAACTACAAGCTCAAATTGATAATGCTAGAAAATATAAAAGAGATGTATTTTTAAATACTCAAACTCAAGAATATGCAAAGATTAAAGCAAAATATAAAAATGGCGAGCTTACTGAAGACGAATTTTTAGATGCTAGAGTAGAACTAAAAATAGAACAACTTAAAGATAAACAGATTTCTGGGTATGGTTCTTTAAAAAGAGAGTTAAGAGCTGCGTATAAAGATACAAGTACTTTTTCTTATTTACTAGATCCTTTAATTTATAGTAACGATAGAGCTATACAATTATTTGTTAAATCTGTACAAGATGCAGATTTAAGAAAAAATGATATGACTCGTGAGTTTAAATCAAAATTAAATGCTAAATATAATAAATTTTCTGAAGGCAGGTCTGAATCTGATGTTGCTAAAATAAATGAAGATTTATTAGAAGAAGTTACCGTTAAAGGGCAAAAAAGATTAGCTATAGTTAATCCTATTGATCAAGAAAAATATTATAAAGATAAACAAGATTTTCTTAAAAAATTAAATATAAAATATGGTCAACCGCAAAAAAAAGAAGGGCAAGATGAGGCAAATTTTAAATTTGATTATTCAAATTGGAAAAGATCAGAGAATTACCAAAGGCTTAAGAAGGAAGAATCGAGGTGGGATCAGGAAAATAGTGAGCCTATTGATACCTGGGAAAAAGAATTAGATATTGTAAATAAACAAATAGAATTAGCTAAAGCAGCTAAACAAAAACTAGAAGAAGAAGAGAAACAAGATAGTGATGCATATTCTATGCAAGTAGGGCGTATTAAAGAATTACAAAAATTTAAAGATAGAAATTATAATTCATTTACTAATAGCCCTAGGGGAGAATGGGTAAGACCTATGAAATCTAAATATACTAATGCAAAATATACTAAAATACAAGCAGACCCTACATTAAAAGAATACTATGATTTTATTTTAGAAGAATTACAGGCAGGACATAAAATGATTGGGGCTAAACGTATGGATAAAAATACTTGGGATGAGTTTTCTTACTTAATGCCTTCTGTTAGAAAAAAAGATTTTGATAGATTAAGAGAGCAAGGTATTATATCAGGCACAAAAGATATGTTTAAAGAAGGATTTTCTATTGTAGAAACAGATGATCAATTTGGAATTTATAATCAAAGTACTGGAGAGTTAAAGAAAAAAATACCTGTATACTATGTAAATAGAATTGATGCAAAAGATGTTTCTAGGGACATTGCAAGTAGTTTATATCAATTTAGACATATGGCCCATAATTATAAAGTTAAATCAGAGACTGTAGGTCAAGTTATGCTATTTAGAGATATTATGGAAAATAGAGAAGTATTGCAAGAAAATTCTGGAGGTATTGAAATGATAAATAAAACTGCAGAAGCTTTAGGATTTAAAAAGTTTATTAATAAAGAAGGAGTTTCTAATACATTTAAACACTTGGATGAATGGATCGATACTGTTATGTTTGGTCAAAATGAATTAAAACAAGAGCTTAAAGGAATTTCTTTAACTAAAGCAGTAGGAGCTTTAAATACATATACAGCATTAAATACATTATCTTTTAACTTGTTACAAGGTACTAATCAGTTTATATTAGATAATCTTACTATGGCACAAGAAGCTGTTGCAAAACAATTTATGTCTGCATCTGATCTTGCTTGGGCTAAAACACAGTATTGGTTTGAAGCCGGGGCCATGACAGATATAGGTAGATTCGACCCTAAAACTAAAATTGGTAAAGCAATGGAATACTTTGATGCTTTAACAGAATTTACGGATCATGAAGGTAATAGAATAGTGGGAGGTAAGGCTAGAAAATTATTAAGTGCAGATAACTTATTATTTTTACAACAAGGAGTAGAACATGAGTTATCTGCTACAAGACTCCTTGGTTTAATGAGAAGTTTAAAAGGGAAGTTAAAAGATAGTAATGGAAAAGTTTTAAAAAATGAAAAAGGTGAATTAGCGGATTTATATGATATGCTAAAGATAGATAAAAACGGTGTAATGTCTGTGGATCCACGAGTAGCTAATTTTAATCGTTTAGATTTTATAGGTTTAGTGCAAGGCTTAAGTAGAAGAACAAATCAAACTAAAGGAAAAATGCATGCTCCTATGGCGCAAAGAAGAGCTATAGGAAAATTAGCTATGTTATTTCGTAGTTGGTTATTGCCGGGTATTAGAAGACGTTATGGTCATGGTATATTATCAACCGGAACTACATTGCATATTGATGAAGAATTAGGGACTTTAACACAAGGTACATATATTACTCTGTTTAATTTAATGCGTGAGTCAATAATTAATAAAGAGTGGAGGTATGGTAAAATGAGTGAAATGGAAAGGCAAAATGTTTGGAGAGGGTTTATTGAATTCTCTGCAAGAACAGCAGCATTTGCTTTAGTTACAGCATTAGCAAATATAGATGATGATGAAGAGACTTGGGCATCTAATTTTATGCTATATCAAGCAAAACGTTATCATTCAGAAATGAAAATGTGGAGCCCAGAAGGATTAGGAGGGGAATTTTGGAGAATACTTAGTTCTCCTACAGCAACTGCTAGGCCTGTACAAGCAGGGTTTGACTTATTAGGTCAAATAGGACAAGAATTAGGATACGCTACTGGAATGCCTTGGGTAGAAGAAAAGGATATTTTTTATCAAAGAAAAACTGGTAGATTTGATAAAGGAGATCGTAAAATAACTAAAGATTTTCAAGATCTAATGATTGGATGGAGAGGTGTTAGTAAGAGTGTTGGGGACGGTCCAAAAGAAGCTTACAAATGGTTCATGCAAATGGATTAAAAAGGGCAGTAAAAAAAGGGGCAAACGCCCCTTTGTTTTTATAGTTTAGACATCTTAAGTAGTAACAAGTA
>CEOR01010834.1_pt1 | contig 18124 bp, 19 predicted proteins | sample 530661 | NCBI WGS metagenome assembly CEOR01 (sample SAMEA2620836, study PRJEB7988) | marine metagenome | biome: marine biome (ENVO:00000447); feature: deep chlorophyll maximum layer (ENVO:xxxxxxxx); material: "saline water (ENVO:00002010), including plankton (ENVO:xxxxxxxx)" | depth 65 m
GGGTATTGTCGTCATATGATTGATGAGTTTGAGAGATTTAATTCTAGAGGAATGTGTCTCAACAGAAAGCAATCAGAAAATGCAAATAAAGTGCATAAGAATGATACTCACTTATTCTTAAATATGAGAAATCATCAACCAGATAGGTTTCAAGATAAATCCTCTGAAAGAATTTTCTTCAATCGTCTTCAAACATGCTTCGATGATTATGTCGAAGAATATGATATTTTAAAAGGCGCTGATTTAAGATGTACTTCTATAAAAATGCAAAAAACTGTTCCTGGGGCTGGTTATCATGTTTGGCATGCAGAGCAAGGAAATGTAGCATCTCAAAATAGAGGTTTAGTTTATAGTGTTTATCTAAATACATTAGATGAAGATGGGGCTGGGGAAACCGAATTTCTATATCAGCAGTTGAGGATTCCTCCAAAAGAGAATACTTTAATTATTTGGCCAGCAGCATTCACACATGCCCATAGGGGAAATGTTGTTTTTGGAAATACTCCAAAATATATAATAACAGGTTGGTTCTATTACGAGTAAGATATGTCAACTAGAAGAATTCTTGGTAGAGCAGGTAGCGAAGCTGCAGGATCAGTCACTTTTAATTCTCCAGCAACTTGGGTGTCACCTCCAAGGTTACTTAATGTGACAGTAACTGGAGTTGGTGCTGCGGGTGAACCCGGACAGGTTGGAGTTGCAGGCACAGGTGGTGCCGGATCAACTGTCAGAGGGGAACCTGGAAATTATGGTGCCGGGGGGCAAAGAGGTTTTGGGTTTAATGGAGTAAAAGGATATGGTAGTCCTGGAAATAAAGGAGCTCCTGGTTCTGGCGCTGCAGGAGGCGGTGGCGGTGGCGGCGGTGCTGGAATAGCTGGAAATTTGTCCTGGGGATCTGGATATGATGGAAGGGATGGTCGTGATGGAAATGCTCCTAATTCTCATGGTGGTCCGGATGCATATGGCGGTAGTAGAGGTTATGGTGGAAACAGTCCAGGTTCTCCGGGAAATGATGCTGATGATGGTCAGCATGGAAATGATGGTCCTGATGGAGATTGGGGTGCTTGGTCCCCAGGAAATCCTGGGTATTATAATGCTGGCCAACAAGGTGATCCTGGAGGTCGAGGTGCCGATGGACCTCCAGGAGAACCTGGAACTGCTGGGATCCCCGGAGATAGGGGAGATGATGGACAAGCTAGCTCCGCTTTAGGTGTTGTTTTTCCTGGTGGACTTGGTGGTGAAGGTGGAATAGGAAATCCTGGTGCTCCTGGTAATGCTGGTCAGGGAGGAAATGCAGGATCACCTGGTTTTGCTGGCAGTCCAGGTGGGGCAGGCAATCCAGGAAATTCTGGCAATTCTGGTAATTATGGACTTGGCGGAATTGGTGGTAATAAGGGAAATGGTGGATACGCTGGTAATGGTGCAAATAGCGGTGCTGGTGGTGCTGGTGGTAATCAGGGAACTGGTGGTAGCAACCCCAGGGGATTTGACAAGTATGGACCAGGGAGTGGTAGTCCCGGTGGTGCTGGAAGTCCAACAAATGCGGTTCATGGTGCTGGGCAGAATGGTGGTAATGGTGGTCCTAGTGGAAACTCTGGATATCGTGCTGGGCCTGGAGGATATGGTGGTAGAGGTGGATATGGTGGATGGGGTCGTGGCGGCGGAGGCGGCGGCGGCGGCGGTGGAGGCGGTGGTTCCAATGATGGAGCACCTGGTGGTCCTGGAAATCCCGGTAGCGATGGTAATGGTGCCTATGATGGCCAAGATGGAAGTCCTGGAGCACCTGTTGGAGATCGTGGGGAGGGTAATCTTGGCAATCCGGGAAACCCTGGTAGTACAAATCCTCCAGAAGATGGCAAACCAGCTACAACTGGTTTAAGTTATCAAGTTTCAGTTTCTCCATCTACTCAATATCCAATTATTGTTGGACCTGGTGGATCAGTTACTATTTCTTGGAATTCTCAATGATAAATATTCATATATTTAATATTCAAAAATATGTCAGAAGAAAGATGTGAGACTGTTTCTGAACTCAGAGAAAAGATCGAATTGCTATGTGCAGAGAATGAGTATCTTTCTATGAAGCAGAATCGTAATAGAGCAAGATCAATAACTGTAGGCACTGCATTTGGTGGAGTTGTTGAAGTCACTATGAGAGCTGATATTGGTAGTGTTTATGCACAGATGCAGCCAACAGAAGGGGTTGAGTTGATTGAACAACTTGCTGCTGGTCTTGGTATTGAAATTGCGATGAGACCCAAGCATGATTTTGCATCATGGAGGGGGTGGGAAGATGTTATTGGACAAAGAGTTCCTCTTGATAGGATTGCCTGGAAAGGTGCTGCAGCATGGCAAGTTTTTGAGGGAAAAGAGCTTGAGAAAAAATATCAAGAAAATCAACTTCCAAGTGAAAAAGTTAGAGTTCAACAATTAATGGATTCTTTGGAAGAAAAGGAAAATTTAGAACAGGAAACACCAGAGGGAGATCAAGAAGATGCTTGACTTATATGTCTTAGCTGATATCAGTAAATCAGAAATATTGACACCATTAAACAAGTTACCAGAAAACTGGGCAAATGTTAGTGGTTTAAATTTTTTTGATGATGAAAAACTTTCAGATCTATCTTGGGCAGGTCATAATAATCTAGGATGGATCCCTAGTGACAATGAGAATCTATCGTCTTTTACGACTTCAACAAATTGGATAGATTCAAGTAAATCTAATATTAAATCATATATCTCTTCGGATAGAAAGGAAAAGGTTGAAGAGACGTTGACATTTAATGGAAATAGGATTAACCTAACAAATAATACTAGAACCTCTTTATCACTAAGAGTTTCATCTTTGTCTAATCAAGATGGTGATATTATGACTGCATGGAAATTTGTAGATGGATATGTGGATTTGACCAAAGAAGAAATGATCGATCTTCTTAATTTTGTTTCCAATTATATACAAAGTTGTTTTGATGTAGAAAATGCGGCATCAATATTAGTTGATGATTGTAATACTCTTGATGATATCAACAATTTGACTTTAGATATTGTTTGGCCAGATACTTCAAATTCTTGATTTTGTATGAAAAAATATTATTTTATTGCAGGTCTTCATAGATCTGGTGCGACTTTGTTATCTTCAATTTTAAATCAGAATCCAAGATTTTATTCTGGTCCTCTAACTCCAGTATTGGATATTATGAGGAACATTGAAAGTAATATTCCAACTATCGAACATTATAAATCTTCTCCAAAACCAATTAGTGCGCACAAAATAATATCATCTGTCATAGGAAACTACTATCATGATATAGATTGTCCTGTAATTTTTGATAAGAATAGAGATTGGCCAAGACAAATAAATTATATTGAACAGTATATTGGACAGAGAGCTAAAATAATATGTCCAGTTAGAGATATATCAGAAATATTAACATCATTTTTGACTTTAATTCATAAGACCTATGATGGAATTAATTTTAATGTTATTGATATTGGAGTAATAGAGAAAGAATTTCCTCTGACAGACTATAATAGATGTGATTTTATACTCAATACCTTCCTTGGAAATGCTATGCGTCATATTGAATTTGCTCTTGATAATAATTTGTTGGATAGAATTTTATTTGTAGAGTATAAAGATTTGGTTTCAAATCCATATGATACTATGAATTCGATTTATAATTTTCTTGGTGAAGATATATATGATCACGATTTCGATCATATTCAAAATAATAATCAGGTAGAGGATATTAGGTATTATAATCTTCCTGGGTTGCACGATATTAGATCAAAGATTGAGTATCAATCTAAAGATCCTAAAGAAGTTCTGCCAAAAGAAATACTTGAACGGTGTAGGGGGATGGAATTTTGGAGAGATTGATATTATTCGTGCATATTCCTAAAACTGCTGGGCAATCAATATTTTCTGTAGTTAGTAGTCACTGGAATTATGTTGAGCATGCAAAACATGATCCGTTATTTTTATTAGAAAGAAATAATAATATCGTTGATGCATATAAATTTTCTGTAGTTAGAAATCCATATCGAAGAACATTTAGTTACTACAAGCACTTCAATAAAGTTAATCATACTGAGTATACATTTGGACAATTTCTTGATATTATAAAAAGTGGTGCATCTTTTCCCAAAACTAAAATGATTCCATATTCTCAATCTTTTTACTGTCTTAACACTGTTGGTGATATTGGTTTAGATAAAATTTATAAGTTTGAAAATTTAAAAGAGCTGGAGAGTGATTTAAGTGTATCTCTCCCCTATATTAACAAGGGATCATATTCTGAGGTTGAATATTTTAATTCATATGGACAAAGAGAAAGGAATTTTGTAAGGGATTATTATTCATCCGATTTTTATAATTTCGAATACACTACTGATTTTTTATGAATAAACCAAATCATGTAAAATATCTTGGACTTGTCAATTCGGAGAAATATATTGATTTTATAGAAGAGCATGTATCTTTTTCTGAGAATAATAATTACAATCGAGAGAAGTATTTTTCTGGGTGTAAGAATTGGTTTCTTGTGGAAAGGTCGAGGATAAATCATCCACATATAATACAGAAATTTTTCAACATCTCTCAAGATATAACTCAAATTTTAAATTCAAATTACGGCAATGGGTCTGTATATAATATACAATTTTCTTTGATGCCTCCAGGTAAGAAGATTGCAAGTCATTATGATACTGGATTGGATTTTAGTTTATCGCATAGAATTCATCTTCCCATAACTACCAATAGTGATGTAAGATTTTATATCGAAGATCATCTTTTCAAATTTAAACAGGGGCAGTTGGTTGAGATAAACAATAAAAAAATTCATTACGTTGAGAATGATTCGGAAATATCTAGAGTGCATTTGATAGTTGATTATATTCCCTCAATGTTTTTAAGCTATCTGTAAACTTATAAATATAAAAAAAGATATCAGTAATAAAGTGGCACTAAATTTTCCAGATTCTCCTGTTAATGGTGAAATATTTTTTGATGAAGATTCTCAATTTTATTATTCCTGGAATGAGCAATATGGTACATGGACGAGTCGTTCCCCATCGTCAGCTAGAGGTATAAAGGTTATTGATGATATAAGTGACCAATTTGATGGTGTAGAAACAGTTTTTCCATTAAGTTCTTCGGGAGCAACTATTTCTCCAACTACGACTAAACAGATTTTAGTTTCACTTGACGGACTGGATCAAGTTCCCGATGTTGATTACACTGTTGATGGAACTATAATAATATTTACTGTTGCTCCTACTAATGGACTTGAATTTTCTGCCATTAATATTGGATCCTCCTTTCCCGTAATCAGTAGTGAGCTTAGATGTGTAAACAATTCTCATGATAGTCTAGATCATTTTCCAGTATTTGTTGATCCAGATGGTGCTAATGGTAATCCATCTGAAGCAAGAGTTTCTACTACAAAACTTAAATTCAATCCCATCACTGGTGAGTTGTTTTCTACAAAGCTTTCTGGAAGTGGAGAGGGTATAACAAATGTAAGTATTTCTGGAATTGATCTATCAGGAGATTCTACTTTTACTAATATAATTGCTACAGACGTATCTGTTTCTTCTATTAATTCTGCTAATATAACGGTCACCAATGATATAACAGTTGGTCGTGATATAACAGCGACTGGTGATATAAGTGGTAATAATATAGAAGCTTCTGAAAGTATAACAACTCAATCCAGTATAATCGCCTCTGGTGATATATCATCTGGAGGTACTATTTCGGATTCTCATGGACCATTGAGAAGACTTACAATCAATAATCAGTCTGATGATTACACGCTAGTTTCTGCTGATGCAGGAAAACTTATCAGGCAAAGTTCTGATGGCAAAACAATCACTATACCAGCAAATACATTAGATGATGGAGATATGGTTACTATATTTAATGTTTCTGGGGGGTTTATTGCGATTGATGGATCCGCAGTTACCATGTATAATACTGCTGATGGAGATACTGGAAATAGATTATTGGCAGCAAAAGGTGTATCCACTCTCGCATGCACTGCAGCAAATGAGTTTATCATTTCTGGATCTGGTTTATCTTAATTTGCAGGGGGGTAGCAAGACATGATGCAACAAATGCTACGGGGAATGGGTGGTCCAGTCAAATCCGTAAAATTAAAAGTTCTACACCTAGATGGAACAGAAGATGTTATTAGTCAGCAATCATCATATAGTTTTCAGCATGGTGATATTATTGAACCAATACTTGGTGATTATGAGGTTGTAATTAAGTGTGCGGGGAGAAGAGGACAAAGAAATTCTGATCATACCTATAAACTTTCTGGATATGGTGCATGGGTTCAGGGAACGATTAATATGAAGTATGGTGCAAAGTATTATGTTAAGATAAGTGATGGTATTGGCGCACTATATTGGGGAGATAGTGGATCAAACAATGATCTTTGTATGATGCTTGGAGCTGAGGGTGGTCATGGTAAACGATATGCTGCTGGGTTTTATGAATCTGATCGCGATTGGGCTAGTGATTTCAATCGTCTTGGATTGGGTGGAAATGCTGGTGTTTGTGATTCAATCGGCAACTCTACAGGATCGCCTGGAGAAGGTTCTCCTGGTATAAGCAATACCATTAGTGTTGATGCTACTGGGGGATCTGGGGGAAATGTTACTGGACATGGATCCACCGGAGGTTCTGGCGGTGGCGGTGGTATTGGAACCGGTCCTGATGGAGGAAAGACTGGTGGAACCGGTGGTTATTTTGCAGGAGGTGCTATCGATTGGAATCAAATTAATGTTTCTGGTGGTGGCGAAGGAGGTATGGGATACTTTGGTGGTGGAGGCGGTGGTGGTGTAGTAGAATCCTCCATCAATTACTGGTCCGGTGGTGGTGGAGGTGGAGGAGCTTCCTATGCTGGAGGTGTTCCAAGTAGTTTTCTAATTAATTCTTCTATTGATGACGCCAGCGTAACAAATATTACTTCTCAGTTAAACACTGATCCTGACACCGTAGATACTGCTTTTGTGACTTGTGTGAGCGCTCAAAAAATAGGTGAGAAAGAACAACCTTACTGGGTAGGGTATCAATATGATGGAAATTATCCTGCTTAGTTAATTTTAGTATTGACTTGTGGATCCATAAACTGTATAATATAGTATAAGAAAATCGTTAGGAATGGCTCATCAAACTATTTGGTATTATTCCTCTATGCCTGAGGAAATTGTAGATATAATTGAGAAAGATCTTTCTATAAACTATGATTCTAGTATGAGCGAGTCCTATCTTTACGGTGGTGAGGTGAATAAAGACAAGAGAAATTCTAAAAATACATGGGTTCCTAGTGAACATTGGATTGGTGGGTTTATGTGGCACTATATTACTAGAGCAAATAGGGAAAATTTTTTATATGATTTGAGATGTATTGATGGAGAGTCGTTGCAATACACTCAATATGGACCAGGTGAGTTTTATGGTTGGCATAATGATGCTGGTATTGCTAGCGCATATAAACCAGAGTCAGTCGGTAGTCGTATGGGGGGAAAATCTGAAGACTTTATAAATGAGAATACTGAACTTGTCCGTAAGTTGTCTTTTGTTTTGCAACTTTCCCATCCAGATGATTATGAAGGTGGGAACTTGCAACTATTGGACGAAACTGGTAGATCTTATTTTGCTCCGAGAAAAAGAGGAACTGTAATTTTATTTGATTCTCGAACACAGCATCGTGTTCTTCGTGTAAAATCTGGTCTTCGCAAATCTATTGTTGGGTGGACTGTTGGACCAAGATGGAAATGAAAGATATAAAATTTCAAGAATGGGAGAATAGTGGAACGTCTTGGACTCGCCATGAAGAGTTCGATAAGTATGGTTTTTTAATAATTGAAAATCTTTGGGATACAAAAGATTTATTTCGTCCTGTTCCAGAGAAGAGAGGTATAATAAGGTATTGGGGAACTGGGAAAGATCAATTCACTTTTGATTCGGTTCCAGAGCAAGTGGGAGGATCTCTCGAAACATATGGTCATCCACAGTATAGATCTATTCATTCTCAAATCAGATTATTTTTAGAATCTGTTATTGGAAGAAAGTTGTATAATACTTATTATTATGATCGATTTTATTTTGCTGGACAAAAACTTTCACTTCACGCTGATAGAGATGCTTGTGAAATTTCTGTAAGTGTAAATATAAGCACTAATATCGAGCAGTGTTGGCCTATCTGGATAAAGACGCCTGATACATACGACGATAAGTCAGAGATTATTCTTCAGGGGGAGAGTTGTTCGATTTGTTTATCTCCAGGAGATGGTGTTATGTATAAAGGTTGCGAGCGTCCTCATTGGAGAGATCCTCTTCCATCAAGACATGTTGGAAATTGTTATGCTGAACTTCCAGATGATACATATTACCATCAAGTATTTTTCCACTACGTTCTTGCAGATGGGAATAGAGTTCATTGTGCAAATGATATGTCAAATTGATAAATAGTAAAAAGTATAAATTAACATCGTGGCAGTACCAGTAATTAACATTACTATTGAACAGGGTTCGGACTATGCTTCTTCTTTTACAATTACCAATCCAGATGGAACTCCTTTCAATATCAATCAGAACGAGGCATTTGCAGTCTTAAGAAAAACTCCTGATCGGCAACATGCTATTAGTGGAGTAACGAGTGAATATGTTTTTACAACTGCAATTGATCCTGATGATGGTCAGATTATACTAACAATGAATAATACATTAACGTCAACAATTCCTGCAGGAAGATATTATTATGATATTGTGATTGTTGATATTACTGATGGATATAGGAGTCGAGTAATTCAGGGAATGGCAACGGTTACTCCTGGTGTAACTCTGTCAACCTAAATATTTAAAAAGTTTCTCATCTACTATGGCAGACTATAAAGTCAAGATGAATTCTTATAATGTTAGATTGAATTCTAATCAAACTCATGATGCAACTTCTCCTACAAATCAGGAGGGAGAAGAGAATGAGGTTGAGTATAAGTCAAAGATGAATTCTTATAATGTAAAGTTAAATACCAATGCTCCGCATAAGGCATCTCAACAAGTTGGTTCTCATACTTTACTTTCAAATTTATCTGATGTAGAAGCTCCAGATGCGGAATCTCTTGACCCAACAGAAGAAAATGTTTTGTCATATGATCCAGAAACCAATACATATAAAGTGATTTCTATTGATACTATTATTGCAGAATCTATAGAAGATGAGGTCGTAGAAATTGTACAAAATAATCTGAACATTGCTCACATAGATGGTGGTCTTTTTTAATGATTGAGCACTTGATTTCTATAAATAAAAAAGTAATGCCTAGTAATTAGAGACAACGACAATGGCAATTAAAATTCAAGGGCAAACAGTCATTGATAATAATCAAAATATTGATGTGACTGGAATTGTTACCGCAGCCGAATACAGACTTATAGATGGATCTGTAATTGGTAGTGGTGCTTCAATTACTGTTAGTGAAAATGCACCAAACGTAACAGATTTAGAAGAAGGAGCACTGTGGTGGAATAGTTCTGCCGACGATGCAAGTTTATATGTTCTTTACGCCGATCCAGATAGTTTAGCTAAGTATTGGGTTCCAGCAAGTCCTTCTATTTCCACTGGTGGTGGAGGAGGAGGAGGTTCCGTGATTGTTGATGCTGGAGATTTCAACTCTGGCAGTTCAATTGCTGGTACAGATAGTAATGAAATCGAAGGTGGAGTTTTTGAGTGAGTTTTCGCTCAAGAAAAAACAAAATAATTAACAATTTTTAGATCATGATTAAAGAGCAAAAATTATAAATATAATGGTAAGACCGGAGTTTAGATCAGCTTTTAGGTCAAAATATAGACAATTGATTTATACAAAACAACCAAATTTCAGTTATAAACCGTAACCAAAAGGAGTAATCATCCAATGGGAGTTCCATCTACAAGAACCCCGGTAAGAATTGCCAGGGGAACATACGCAAATTTATCTACAGTTGATGCACTTGCTGCAATTGACGAAGGAGAGATCTGTTTTGCTACGGATCAAGGAAGACTTTATGTCAAGCAAGGCGCAGGTTTGACTTCAATCTCATCTACGAATGAGGTAGCACCAACTCCAGCAGAAGTAACTGCTTCACCAGCATTCACTGGAGGAACAGGAACTCAATCAGATCCTTATCTTCTTACTAACGTTGGAAGTCCATTTTCTGGTGGTAGTCTGACAAGCGAACATGAACTTACGATTAGTGGTACTGCTGGAGACATTGCAGTATTCACTGATAATAGTCCAACAGCATCTGCAGATAGATTTAAAGGGCAGGACGTTGGTATTCTCAATGCTGCTGGAGAGTTTAAACTCAATTTGAAGTATGCTGATAATCCAGTAACTACAACTGACAATACAACCTATACTGGAAATCTTCAGATTGGTACTACACACATCACTTGGGTTGTTGTTCAGTCAAACTTAGCACCATTATCTGAAGATACTACAACAACTATCACCAGCGGAAGTGGTGTTGGTGATGTTATCACTGCAACTCCTGGTACTGCTACTGGAGGTACAGCACCACATAGTTCATCTGTTAAGTGGCAGCGTTCATTTACTGGTATAGATGGTTGGTTCGATACTGGTTCAACTGGAACTTCATATACCATTGTATCAGCTGACGCTGGATATTATGTACGTGCTGTAGCCACAGTTACTGACAGTACTGATGCATCTCAAGGTGGTCCATTAACTATTGATCTTCCTAGTGCAGCATCTGCTCAACTCAACACCAATCAGGTTACTACAGTTAGTTCATTAACACTTTCCGAAGATAATCCTGCTGGGTCAAGATATACATCACAAACATATAGTCTTGATGCAGTTTTAAATCCAGACGGAACACCAACATCAACTAAAAGTGTCAAGGTAAAGCTTGAAGGAACTTTTGATACTTACCCACAAACTGATACTGTCGTCAGCACTACTAGTGGAGACCAGATTGCAAATAATGTGCAAGAAAGGGATTTAAAGATCATGCAGCAGGGCAACAACAGTAACAATAGCGCTAACAGCAATTGGCACGCACCTCTGTTCATTTATAATGATACAACACAAGGATTCCTCAATTTCACCACCAATATTGGTCATGGAACATCGCCGAAGATGCATTTTACGGAGACCAAGGGTATGGGGAACGATGACCAGCCATATCACCAAGATGCGGTATATGATGGTAATGGCGATAACATCGTTATACAGGGGCGCTATTTATGGAAACCTACTTGGGATACAACTGATTACCGTCAGTGGTATCAGAATGAAAGCGGCAGCACTACATCTCAGCAAATGAATATGGTTAAGCTGTATAAACGTGATACACTTATGATTTATGGTAGTCAAGGTGGATTTATGTATTTGAAGGATATTATTTCTAATGCAACCGATTGGCAGAAGCACTGGACACCTGTTAAGGACTATCAGTACCCAGGTGGAGGCGGTTACAACAGCGGATATACAATGGATTTTGTTGATATAGGTGATGTTAGATACAATGTATTTGTTAACGCAATGTCCACCACTGGTGGATATTCTGAAGATGGTTACGTTGCAGTAGTAACAGGAGACCTTACAGATCCGGAGAATCAAACTTCTACTGAAGTATCTATAGATTGGGGTGCTTCTCCATGGGCACCATCTGGTTCCTCAGGGGGTCCAGCTCTTCAACTCATCTTTACCCATGGATCTAAGATAACTATTATCTTCAGATACAGTGTTAGTAGCATATATCATTACAGGTTCTTCACTTGCGATTTTAGTCAAAATGATGGTTCAGATGCAAGCCACTGGGTAATGAAGGCTGATCTTAAAAATGCTGAACCAGGGAACCAGTCCAATATGGGTCCAGGAAATGTTGCAGTAAATCCCCACAATACCGACCAAATTTACGTGTTCTTTGGACAGAACTCCAATGCTAATAGAATTGGATACTTTTATAGTGCTGATGGCGGAGAAACTTATTCATCAAGACCAACTCCTGTGGTAAGTGGATGGTCAGATGGACAAAAAGGTGTTATGGGAGTCATTTGGCATCGTGGTAGGATTCTGCTTGTTTACCCTCTATATGCGACTTGGAACGGACAAGGTACTGGTGGTAGTGGTACTAGCCGCGATAATAATAGATTTTGGTGTTTTCTACAGTCATCGGATACTGGATATAATTGGACTGTGGCACAGTATAACGACAACTATCCTGTTGCTAGGTATGGTACCTACAATGGCGGGCCCCAAGACCTGATCTCTTCACAATATTTTAATAATGTAGTAGAAAATGGTGGATGGATTTTTGCCGCCGGTACCATGTATTATTGGAATACCAGTGGTTACTATTATAGAACCGGTCTATACCTGAAGGATAAAGACACTGTTAATTTATCTGGAAGTACAAATCTTTCTAATAATAGTATTAAAGTTAATAATACACTTATTCAACCAGGAAGCAATCCACCAGTTTCCGGACGCCTCACACACATAAGTGGAAGTACATTAACATTTACAAATATGAGTGGTCAAACCACGTTTGAAAATGGATTAGCACTTCAAAATACAGTATCTTATTTTGGAGGTTCACAAGCGACTCTATATGCACTATTGAATGGTGCTGGTGCTGTAACTGACTTAACAAGTTCAGATCCTGGATTTGTTAATGTTGGATATGGTGCTAACAATACTATTAGTTTCCCATCAACTCTCCCATCAGGAAATACACCTGATGTAGAACTTCCAGCAGGAACTACAATTCAGGCTACTGTGGAGTTCGCCAATAGTCAGGGAACTGTAACTGCAGATAGTAATACACTTACTCCTCAATGATATTAAGTAGAGTATAAGTAAACCCCATTAATACCCAATTAAAAAAATGTCTAGTAATCACGAAACCGAATCAAAAAAGTTTGAATTTCAAACTATTAAAAATAGATTTAGTACTTATGAAGAGAGATGTGCTAAAAGGGCTGTAAACCTTAATGAACTTCTCCGCTCTCAAGTAGAACCAGCATACACTCCAAAATATGTTGATGGTTCTTACATCAAACCAGGAGTTTCTATTGAACACAATACTGAACTCGATGATTCTGATGGTTATTGGAGAATGTGGTTCTTCGATCTTTCAGAAGCATCAGGAACAGTTGATGTAAAGGTTACAGTAACTTTTACATCAACATTACAAGAAACACTGACAGTATCTGGATTAAATGCTTCTGTTAATTATGGTGCTTTCCTTGATAGTTTTATTGCGGCAGTGAGTTCTTCATCAGTAACTGTTGAAAAGTATTGTGATACTTGCATTAAGATTGATTCAGTTAGTGGAGAAGAAATTTTTGATATCTCTGCAACAATATCTTGATATAAATTTAAATATGATTTTAGACCCCCGCAGTCGTGGGGGTCTTTTTTTCTAAATATTAAAAGAAATGTTCAAACAAAATTTCGCACAAAATGATCGGTCATATAATGCTCAGTCACAATACAAAGGAGGTAATTGAAAATGTCCGCTATTAATTTTCCCGATCCCAGTCAATCGCCATGGACCAATCCATCCACTGGTATTACTTATACACACTCAAATGGTGTTTGGAAGGCATTAAATTCTGTAACAGAGCAGTTTGTTAAAAGAAATGATGGTGGAGTGCAACAAGTTATCTCTGGTGGTGGTGGATTAAATATTATTGGAGATGTTAAGAGTAAAAGTAAGACAATCCCTACTGCTGTGATGGGAGTAAATGCTCCTGCAGATCCAGGAGTATGTGATTTCTGGACTGATACTTCTTCTGATCCTCCTGTCTTAAAAACTTGGAATGGCACCGAGTGGACTGCAGTTGGATCTGGCGGTAGTGGAGATCCAGCAGAGCCAGCAGCAACGACTGTTATGGGTCCAGTTGTAGTTGCAAATAATTCTGGTATATCTCCTTCAGTATTGACTGCAACACCTGCAATAATGAGTAATGCTACGATTCAAGTTACCAGTTGGTATAAGGATGGTGTTTTGATTCCTGGTGAAAATGGAGTTTCATACACAGCAACAGTACCTGGAGTTTATAAGTATGAAGAAAGACATTTGGGAGATGATGGTGCTTTAGTTATTGAAGAGTATAGTGCAACCATACAAGTACTTGCAATCTCGACTCCTTCAGTTACAAGTCCTGCGAATGATCCTTATGGTTCAAATTTAATACTTCCTGATAACGTATTATTTTCTTCTTCTGTACCGGCAGCATCTAATGGAACTGTAACTAGTTGGGGAAATGCTGATTGGCAAGTTGCAGAAGACTCTGGTTTTACTACAAATCTTCAAAGTTCGACTTCATCATTAACTAGCTCAGGAAGTCAGAGTGGTCCAACTGATTTTACTATAGGATCAGACACAACATATTATACTCGCACAAGATATAATCCATCTACTTCCCATGCGAGTGCTGGCGCATCTCCTAGTGATTGGTCTAGTGTTATTCAGTTTGCAACAGCATTTGTTCCACCTTCGATAACAAATTTTGATGATTTGTTTAGTAATCATGATAGTAGAATCGAAGGTTCAGTAACTCATAATGGACATGGATTTATGCTTTATACTGGATATAAGGATGATGATACAGTTTATTATACTTATATGGATGTGACCGATATTCCTAAAGTTCGTTTTGTACTTATAGGTGGTGGTGGAGGAGGAGGAAATCAAAATATTACGTGTGGAAGTGCTGCTGGAGGTATTGAGGGATGGATTGATACAAGTAATATAACTCAATTGCGATTGGGAGTTGGACCTGGAGGTGCTGCAGGTTGTACCAACATGGGTTCAGATGGAGGAGACTCTACCATTCATGTGCCAACCCCTGGAACCGATGGATATACCCTGGCAGCACTATCTTATTGTGGTCGAGGTGTAAACGGTAGTAATTATAATAGTGAGAGAAGAGGCACGGTCTGTAACACTACTTATGTTACGCCCATTTCAAGAGCTAAAGGTGGACTGGGTGGTTCTGGCACAGGCAAAACCGACAGAGAACCAGAGGTGGAATTATCTCCTACATTAGCAGGAGCACATGCTCATGGAGCATGTTCTGGTGCTCATGGCGCGGATCAATCTGGTGATGTGGCTCTTGGATATGGTGGTGGTGGTCCAGGAACAGCTGGAAATCCAGAAAGTCCTGGAGGACCGTTAGGATATCGTGGTGGTAACGGGTCTAGTGGTTATGGTTATGCTGCAGAGGGACCATCAACGAATTACGGTACTAGTTATGGTAGGAATTCTATTGGTTGTAGTAGTTATGGTCATCCAGGCGGAGGTGGAGGCGGTGGTGCCTTTGGTGCTCCAGGTATGGAAATATATGATGTGGGAGAGGGAGCTACAGGTCTTGTAAAAGTGTGGTGGGCTTCTAATACAGGAGATACTACGGTATTAACTACAGTTGGTGACTTATACAATTAATATAAACCCCCCATCCGTCTTACAATATATTGGTTGGGTGGGGTTCTTTTTTCTAAATACTAAAAGAATGTTCAATTACAATACAAAGGAGTCAATTTAAAATGGCAGTAATTAATTTTCCAGATCCCAGTCAGTCGCCATGGACAAATGAATTAACTGGCATCACATATACTTATGATAATGGAGTTTGGAAGGTAACAGGTGCTTCTGGATCTGGCGGATCTGGTGGATCTGGTGGTGCATCAATTACTGTAGACATAACTCCACCAGACCCAACAACAGTACAGGAAGGTGCTCTTTGGTGGAATAGTTCTTCAGATGATACAACACTATATGTTCTTTATGTCGATCCAGATACTGATGCAAAGTATTGGGTCGAAGCAAGTCCTAGTACAGCCGCAGTAGATTTGACTAATTATAATACATCTGCTGAAGTTGATACTAAGATTGCAAATTCTGCAGTCGATTTAAGTCCTTATAATACATCTGCTGAAGTTGATACTAAGATTGCAAATTCCACTCTTAGTCTGTCCACCCTGCCAACATTGCCATGAGCACCATAAATGACTCTGACCTGCTTCTTGTTGAACGCAACGGAAACCTTCACCAAATCACCTACGATCAAATGAGTACACTAAACGACGACGATATCCTACTTGTAGAACGCGGTGGGGTCAAATACAAATTAGCAGCAGCTGATCTTGATTTAAAGTCTGGGACTTTGGGTAGTCCAGTAGAAGTCCTGACACCTCTTAATGGTGCAGGTGTTGGTGGGCCACGTTCATTCACCCCTCAAACTGATGACATTGCTGACATAAAAACTATTCTCAACTATGGTTATGCGAGTGAAAATCTTGGACTAGCATACAATGCCGTTGCAGATATGGCATATGGAAATGGTACTTATGTCGTATTACCACAATGGAATGAATCTGTAAAATACTCAACAGACGAAGGACTGAATTGGAATTCTGCTGCATGGGTAGGTGGAGGTAGGTGGTATGCACTTACATGGAACGGTAGCGTATTTTGTGCAGTTGGAAACTCTTCTTCGCAAAAGATAGCAACATCTCCAGATGGTATTAATTGGACACCTGTAAACTCTCCACCAAATTGTACTTTCTATGATGTAACTTCAGATCCAGTAGGCGGTAGAATAGTAGCTGTTGGAAATGATAATACGAATTCGGGTAAAGGTATTTGGTACTCTACTGATAATGGGGCAAGCTGGTCAAGTGCTAGCATCTCTGCTGGTTGGTTACCTCAATCTGACAAAGACTATTATAGGGTTGCATATGGTAACGGTAAATGGGTAGCAGTACCTAACAGAAGAGATGTCAGTCCTGCTTATTCGACCAATGGATCCTCATGGACTCAGGGTACCACACGGTATGTAGCAGATCAATCAATGTACGAAGACATTGTTTATGATCCAGACCAGAATAGGTTTGCAATATTTTGGATGTATAATAATGGTTTGAAAATATTGACAAGTTACAACGGATCATCTTGGACTGAAAATACATCGTATCCTGGTGCAGGTGATATTTATGAAGGATCTATTTGTTATGGAAACGGGTTATACTTATTTGTAGGAACTGAAAGTGGTTATAGGGACGGTTATTTCTATACCACAGCTTCTCAAGGAATGACGAATTGGAGTTACCAACAACGTACTTATTACAATGGTAATGAAAATATATATAAAGCATTCTTTCTTAATGGTAGATTCTGGATCTGGGAGGGTAGTATGCTCCGAAGAATGCAAGCACAAAATTCTTTCGGAGGTACTATCCCTTATGATAATATCAACGATAGATATACTAAGTTTAAACATGATAAAATAACTCTATCTGGCACCAATATTTACGATTCGTCTGATGGATCTTTGAAGTCAGACCACACATTAGCAGATATATTTCCTGCTACTATTGACAGTGGTAGTTCCTCGGCTGGTGGGCCCGCTGTAGCTTTTCATAATCTAGATGGTACTACCCTCACAATTAACAATGGAGGTGGTTTTACCGTAGGTGGAAGGATCAATGGAAATGGTCAACTTACAGAATATGGTCCTAGTCCTTCTGAAGTTGAGTTTACATCGCAGAATGCTGGTACCACACCTGTAAGTGCTACTGAAGCGACACTTTCATTCCGTCGTTGGACCTTGGAAACTAGATCTTCTACAGACGATCCTTGGACTGTAGTCACTACTGCAGATGATTATGATCCTGTCACAAGTCAGGATGGAGCGACTCCTTGGTCATCTAATAAACCGACTCTAACACCTGATACGATGTATAGAGTTAAGGTAGAATATAACTCAGCCAATGCAGACCCTATCGGGTCTGTTTATAATACATTTACAACAGGACCTAACTCATGAAATACTACTATCAACCAGAAAACAGAATCATCACAACAGAAGAATTAATCCGCAAGTATGGGTCTCCAACACCCGTGCCCGGACTTAAGAGTTATGAACTTACTTCCCAACCAGATTTTACGCCAGTTGCATTTGCACTGATGCCTGATGGGAAATATGCTCCAATTAAGAGTATTTAATAAGTCGTCTTAGAATGACCAGTTACCCCTCACAGTCTTATTGTGAGGGGTTCTTTTTCTCTAAATAGAAGAGAATATCAAAAAAAA